>JABAOG010006790.1_pt1 | contig 45782 bp, 50 predicted proteins | sample 7062131 | NCBI WGS metagenome assembly JABAOG01 (sample SAMN14538629, study PRJNA623070) | marine sediment metagenome | biome: marine biome [ENVO:00000428]; feature: marine pelagic biome [ENVO:01000023]; material: deep marine sediment [ENVO:00002113] | place: India: Arabian Sea | collected... | reverse complement strand
CCGGGACATCCAATACCGGCACCGCGGTTTTCGCCGCGACCATGCCCGGCAGGTGGGCGGCGCCACCGGCACCGGCAATGATCACCTCCAGCCCTCTTTTCGCGGCGCTTTTGGTTATTGCTGGCTTATAATAAGAGAAACGAATAATCGGTTCGGTGCGCATCGCTGAACGGATTTTTCCAATAATAAGGAGAACATGATGAGATTACGTACATTGCTTGCTACTTGCTTGTTGTTTACAAATGCCTCATGGGCGGTGGAGATCGAAGGCGTTNNGATCGAAGGCGTTGCTATTCCAGACTCTGTGACGCTTTCAGGCAAATCATTACAGCTTAACGGCGCCGGTGTTCGCACAAAGTTCTTTTTCGATATCTATATCGGTGCACTTTTTCTCCCGGTCAAGACGAATGCTGCTGCCGGGGTGTTTGTAATGCCCGGCCCCAAGCAGGTGTCAATGACGTTTCTCTACACTGAAGTGCCTCCTGAGAAATTGACAGCAGCGTGGGATGAGGGCTTTCAGAATAACTTGTCGGCAACTGAACTGGCAGCACTTAAAGATCGCCTGGAGCAGTTCAACAGCCTGTTTGTTACCGCGCACAAAGGGGATGAGTTCATTTTCGAATTCCTGGCAGACGGTACAACGCGTGTTGTTTTTAATGGCAAGGAGACAGGACGCATCACTGGTGAGGATTTTCAGAAAGCGCTGTTGTTGGTTTGGCTCGGTGATAACCCGGCCGATAGTGGATTGAAAAAGGGGATGCTGGGTAATTCCTGATGCGAATTAATCCGGGGCGAAAACAAGCCGGACATGATTTTGTGATTGGTATGCTGGCNNTGAAGCGCTTGATTTTTGTCCTAATGAATCAATGCAGTATCTCAACCTCTTCCCTCAATTTGTCTTTCGGTGCTAGTTAGCAGATGGGAGAGTTGCGAGTAAAAGTGACGTAACGAAGTACTGAAACTGACAAGCGTAGGCCGCTTTTACAAAGTTAACAAATAAATTACAGAATTAACAAAAAATACTGTGACTGTAGTCTTGTTTGTGAAATATCGACGCTTTAATCGTATGTCAGCCTATGGCACTTTAACGACAGCTTTGTTGCGGGGCGAATGAGTGTTTTCTTTTTTTAAGGGGACTACAGCTACCGAAAACATGGCTTTCATGTCCGGAATTCAGGATGATTCGATCAGTACGACTCCGGACAAATGGAACGTTAATAATCAGGAGGGATTTATGGATAGAATTATTTCAATTTTGGCCGTTGGGCTGAGTCTATTTTTCATCAATACCGCACACGCTGTTCCACCCACTACCACGGAGGTGGCCAAACTGGTTGCCTTTGACGCTGCCCCTATGGATTACTTCGGCAAGTCAGTTTCCGTGAATGGCGATACCGCATTGATCGGAGCCCCAGGGGACGACGATTTGGCAACCGATTCCGGTGCCGCTTACGTTTATGTACGCGATACAGCGGGGGCGTGGAGCCTTCAACAGAAGATTACGGTTGGTGAGAGCCTGGAGGATGACAGGTTTGGCTACAGGGTCGCCCTGGATGGGGATGTGGCGGTAATCAGTATGAATCACTGGGATTTCTTTAATCCGGTGGCCAATCCCGCTTATGTTTTCACCCGTGACAGTTCAGGTATCTGGACGCTGCAGCAAAAACTTACCACCGTTACTGGCGTAAGCTCGGTGGCTGTCAATGGCGGCACTATTATGCTGGGTGCTCCGGGTGAGGATGATGTCGGTGCAACTTATGTCTACACCGCAGATAGTTCCGGTGTCTGGAGCGTGCAGCAGAAACTTGTCGCGACTAACGGAAAGACCGGTGACGGATTCGGCTCGGCGATTGATGTTGACGGTGATACCGCAACCATTGCGGCCACCGGATATGATTACACCGGCGCCATTACAGACTCCGGCATTGTCTATGTTTTCACCCGGGATAGTGCCGACGTCTGGACACAGCAACAGGCCCTTCTGCCCAGTGATCCGGCCAGTAATAGCGGCTTTAGCGATACGTTGGCGGTCAGCGGGGATACTATCCTCATTGGTGCCTGGGCCGACGATCAGGTCGATGCCAATGCCGGGGCGGCCTACCTGTTTATTCGTGATAGCTCTGGGGTCTGGAGTGAGCAGCAGAAATTCACTTCCAGCGATATCGCCGGGAATGACTATTTTGGTATGTCCGTCGATATGGAAGGGGATAACCTGATAGTCGGCGCCTACGGGGATGATGACAATGGGACCTTTTCCGGTTCGGTTTATCTCTTCGCTCGCGATACAAACGGTGTTTGGAATGAACAGCTGAAACTGCTTGCCAGCGACGGTATCGATTACGACTATCTGGGCACGGCCGCAGCGATATCGGGCACAACGGTGCTCGTCGGCGCTGAGCTTGGGGATACCGCAGCGGGTACTTCAACCGGTTCTGCATATATCTACGACATCGCACCTGGCGAAGGGCCTGAAATTTCCCTGTCCGCAAGCAGTGTCAGTTTTGGCGATGTCGTGGTCGGGCAGACTGAGCAAAGGGTTGTCACTGTATCCAATTATGGAACAGCCGATTTGAGTCTCTATGGTATCTCGATTAGTAGTGGCGTGGACTTCAGTCAGGCAAACAATTGTCCGGGAAGTCTGTCGCCCTCAGAGTCCTGTCAGGTCACGGTGACCTTTGCACCGACGCTTGGCGGTCCACTCTCGGATACGATCACCATCCTTTCGAGCGACCCGGATGAATCCTTTGTCGACGTGGCATTGTCGGGTAACGGCATAACCGAAGCACCTGACCTTATCGTCACTGAGCTCATCTCTCCTGACACGCTGGTTTCTGCCACTTACGTTACCATGAACGTTACCATTGCCAATCAGGGACTGGCGGATGTGGCTTGGGGACACTGGGTGGCGCTCTATCTTGGGGGGAACCAGGTTGCCTCACAATATGTATTTCAGCAGCCTCTGGCAGGTAGTGAAATCCAATTGACTTTTGATGTAGCCATACCGCATATGCCAAGGGGTACCTATACTCTACAGGCTGTGGTGGATACCCTGGATGAGGTGATGGAACTGGATGAAACCAATAACACCCTGAGCAAGTCGGTAAGTGTAGTACCTAATTGATATCATAAGCAGCAAATAAGCAGTCCATGGTGCACTGTCCTCAATGGCAGTGCACCATTTTTTTTGGAGGGGAGGGCTGGAATGCGACGTACATAATGAGTGTTTTGATGGAGGGGGAGAAAGGATCTTTTTGTGTACAATTGCGATGTCGTTAACAGAGGGAGACTAATATGACTATCGAAACCGAGAAGGAGCTTATCGCGTTGCAGCAAATCGGCAAAATAGTGGCCGTTACGCTGCGGGAAATGATAAAGCAGGCAGAGCCGGGGATGACCACGGATGAACTGGATCTGGTTGGCAAAAATCTGCTGGAAAGCCATGGGGCTAACTCTGCACCGAAAATCACTTATGATTTTCCAGGCTACACCTGTATAAGCATTAATGAGGAAGCGGCCCACGGTGTTCCTGGGACACGGGTGCTCAATCCTGGCGATGTAGTCAATATCGATGTGTCGGCTGAAAAAAATGGCTACTTTGCCGACACGGGAGGGACCTTCGTCGTGCCACCAAGCAGTTCTCTCAAGAATCGGCTGCTCCACTCAACTCAGATCGCACTCCGGGAGGCCTGCAATTATGCCAGGGCCGGGAGGCCTCTCAATGGGATAGGCAAGACGATACAAAAAGTTGCCAGGAAGTCCGGTTTTCGGATCATCAGGAACCTGTGCAGCCATGGCGTGGGTGGAGGTCTTCATGAAGAACCAAAGGAAATTCCCGGATATTATGATCCGGAAGATCGACGGATATTACATGAGGGGCTGGTGATCGCCGTCGAGCCATTTCTTTCCACCAAAAACAGATTTGTCACGGAAGAGGTAGACGGCTGGACACTTACCACGCAAAAAGGAAACCTTTCTGCACAATTTGAACACACCGTGGTGATTACGAAAGGCAAACCGATCATGTTGACTGTCGCATAAGAGGCAAACAATCGTCCATGGGACCGGGCCAGGATGAGGGATTTCTTATCGACTTGGCTCATTGGATATCCATACCCAACTTGGGGGATGTGCAAAACCTACAGTTTCGCTAACCTCCCCGCATCACCTGTCTCCATAACGGCAAGAACCATGGTTTAAGGGATTTAACCGTGGGGCAGAGGAATTGTCCGAGATACAACGTAGAGCGCGTGACCTCCTTCGCCGATTCTTGAATCTCAGCTGCTGTACTTTCAGGTATTGTCATCCCCGTTGCAGTTCGTGTCGACGCCATCGCCGGCTTTCTCGGGGGCGCCGGGATGAATGCCGGCATTGCGGTCGTTGCAGTCGCGCCACGCACCCCAATCCCGGGTGTAGTAGCCATCGTCGTCGCTATCCACACCGGCATAGTAAAGTGCCGGTACATACCAGGTTGTTGAATTTCCGTCTGACGCCGCATAGCTGACGTAGAACGTCTTGTCTGTGTAGGTGTCGTTGGATACCCAGTGTGTAGGCCAGTCAGTAGGTGCAAGGGGGTCATTACCGCTGGTGCCCAACACGGTGGTGCCGTCACTATCATAGAGGGTGAGCAGAAGGTTAACGGGGTAGGACCCTTTGTGCATGTTCAGGTAGGCGCCCCGCCTTGGGCCAAGGGTAAAGGTGAAATAATCCTTGTCGCCGGGTACATCGATAGTCCGTGCGTTCTGCTCCCAGGCCAATTGCTGGAAGTGGATCTCCCACAGGCCGATATTGGCCATGTTCATGGATTTGGCGGTGGCGGGGGAGTTGTCCGGCTCGAAAGCATCCGCCGTGGCGGGAGCCAACTGGTCTGTGCCTGAGCAGTTTTGGTTGAGCCCGTCGCCGGCGACTTCGCCAGCCCAAGGGTAAACTGTGGCGTCGTTGTCGTTGCAGTCGTAATAGGACGAATAGCTATCACCGTCCCCGTCAGTGAAGACGTGGGCACTCAGTGTGTAAACACTTACCCCGTAGTCATCACCTTTTTGCGTCACTAACCCTCCCCCCGGGGTCGGCGCGACCGTGACCCTGTAGGCTTCTTTGAACGACTCGATCTTTAGATGATAGGCGCCAGCCACTGTCGGTGTGAAAAGCAGCCTGCTGTCGAGGCCGAGATAATCATCATTGGTCGCCAGCAGGGTCGTTCCATCGGTGTCATACAGGGACATATAGGTATCACAGGCGACGCATAACTGGTTGACTGAGAACTCGTAGCTTGTGCCCGTGGCGAGATCGACCTTGACGTAATCCACATCGCCAATCGGCCATAATGTCCGGGCCTGGTTCTCGCCGATGGTGATTGTGCTGGATGTTTCTGGTGTCTCATCTCCCCCGTTGTTCTCATAATCATCCGAGATTGAGGGGTAGAGCGGGTCGTAGGGGTCCTCAATGATAACACCGCTGCTGCCGCCACTATCACCATCGCTGCCACTGCTGCAGGCGGACAACAAAAAGCATACCGGGGTAAGTGTCAGGACTAACAAGATTTTCGATGATGACATGGCCNNGCTGGAGTGAGCCTTGCGGGTCCTTCTCCTCATCCATGAAGGGGCTTTCCTGGGCTGTAATAAGAAGGACCGGGCACTGTGATGCGCTGTACCTGTTGAATGTAGGATTAGACTGACGGATCGGGATTGTCAAAGTGGCAGTATGATGTCGCCGGGGGTGCTGGTGTGACGAAAACGCCGTCTTTGACCGGAATGTTTGGTAAAATGGAACAGCCCCGAAGGGAGGCCGATAAAAATTGGGCTCGCGATTGGTAGGTATCGAGAGCGAAAAGCAATGGGTTGGGCTACGAATGATGCACAAGACAAGAACGATTATATCCGGTTTGCTCTGCTTCACTATTTTCTGGACCTCGGTGTTTCCCGCCTATGCCGGGACGCCCAAGACACTGCCTGAGGTGTATGAAAAATACCCCACTGCCCGTGTCATACAGGTTTCTCGTGAGCAGTACCCGGCATTGGCCGCCAGATTGGCACAAAACGGTTATCAAACCGCCGGTGAGCAGGTGGTGTTGAANNAGAGATCAGCGCCTGGCTGATGATTGCAATGACGACGGCAGGCTGCAGTCATCGAGTTCCGCCGATGTGTCGCTGCGTCTGGTTCATGACACGGACTCGGGCTGGGGCGGAAACAGCAACGATGCGGCGGTGCTGTTTGTGGTGATCGGCACGGTGGTGCTCGTGGTATGGACCCTGTATGCGTTCAAGTATCTCTTTGATATCGCTTCCGGCCAACGACGCTGCAGCTGGACAGACCTGGTGGCTTCCTCCACCTGGACCTCGGGGGATCAAGAAGAGTCCGCCTGGTTTGGCGGCGTCCGTTTTCTTACCGGGATACACGACGGCGTCACGGACATCGGCCTGAGTGGGGAAATCGGGGAATCGCATATCCGCATGCCTGAAGAGGCCATCGATATTCGGGGTATGTACTGGTTACTCGGCCCATTGCTCCGCTGGCGTGTGAGCGACAGCAATAATCCGCACTATTTCCAGATGGAGTTTTTGGCAGGCTCTACCGACAACGATGAAGTCGGCGTGATTGCCCAAGCCAGGGCAGGATTTAATTTCGGTGTGGGTGAGAATTTTCGCTGGGGGATGAATTTCGGCGCACTCAAAATCGATCTCAGTGAAACAGAGGGCTTTATCGGAGAGCGTAGCCAATACCATTCCCTTTTGGGGCTGGAGCTTGGATACCGGTTCTAGTCACTTCCAGGGGTTGCTGTTGATGGGGAATCTGTAGCGGCCTGCCGATTGGCGAAGTGGCTCGAGACCCGAACTCGCGATCCCGACCTAGGCAAGGTTGTGCTTATCAACCGAGCTATTCCCGCAATGAAGGCGCGCAATTCTACTTGTCTCCGCGGGACTGAAAACGCTCGGCAATTCTGAACTCTTTGATTTAGCCTATGCCGCCTGCAAGGTGCGCCGACTCAGACTTGTTCCGCCAGTTCGGTAAGTATGCGGAAGTCTCGCCGAGTCCGCCCCCCTTCCCGACACCGATATCATCAGGTCGGTAGTCTGTATGCGCCCTCAGCGGTCGCCAATCACGTCTCCCACCCAGCACTTACCTTGCGGTGATGATGAACGTTGGCGGCCGTTCAGTTACCAGGAATTTCCTGCTCCATCCGGGCTTTTGTGAAAACAGCAGGAGCCATGCATAGATGGAAAACAACTCCTAATGTCGAATATGGAGCTCTCTAGGGATGGAACCATTCGAGCACCTGAAGGGCGATGGCGGACATTGGTCCGGTTAACCATACTGGGTTAGGGAAGGAGGTGCGTATGGACTATGACTTCATCGTGATAGGTTCCGGTCCGGCTGGTCAGCGGGCCGCCGTTCAGGCGGCAAAGTTGGGCAAGAAGGTGGCGATTGTCGATCGTCAGGTGGCGGTCGGTGGTGTGTGTCTGCATACCGGAACGATTCCCAGCAAGACTTTGCGCGAAGCGGTGATCTACCTCAGCGGCTACGGGCAGCGCGGTCTNNCAACACCACCATCCGTCGTGAAGTGGAGGTGCTCAAGCATCAACTCGCGCGCAACGGGGTGCAGGTGTTTAACGGTAGCGCTCAGTTTACCGATGCAGACACCATACGGGTGGAGGATTATCAGGGTGAAAATTATCTGCTGAGTGCGGAGAAGTTTCTTATCAGCACCGGGACGCATCCGCTACGTCCTGAAGGTATCCCGTTCGATGGCAGGCAGATTATCGACAGTGACGATATCCTGCAGCTCGAGCGGTTGCCCCGCTCCCTGACCGTTGTGGGGGCCGGGGTGATAGGCATCGAATATGCGGCGATTTTCAGTGCCATGGATATCGAAGTGACGGTGATCGATGGCAGAAAACAGATGCTCGGATTTATGGATAAAGAAATCGTCGATGAGCTGATTCATTTGTTGCGCGAACGCGGGATGGTGCTGCGTTTTGGGGAAAATGTCGAGGCGGTGGAGAAGATCGACCATCAGGTGATTACCACTCTGGATACGGGCAAGCGGATCCGATCTGATGTGGTACTGTTTGCCGCAGGCCGTGCAGGCAGCACCAATACGCTCCGACCGGACATGGCGGGAGTTGAACAGAATGAACGCCACCTCATCACCGTCAATGGAAATTACCAGACCTCACAACCTCATATCTATGCCGCCGGGGATGTGATCGGCTTTCCAAGTCTGGCCTCCACCTCTATGGAGCAGGGGCGTCAGGCCGCCTGCCATGCCTTTGGCTGCAAGATGACAGAAAGCCTGGAGAACTTTCCTTTCGGCATTTATGCGGTACCGGAGATGAGCATGGTGGGGATGACCGAGCAGCAACTGCTGGAGAAGGGGATCCCGTACGAGACCGGCATCGCACGTCTGCGTGAGACCGCGCGTGGGCAGATTATGGGACTGGAACAGGGGCTGCTGAAACTGCTGATTTCACTGGAAGATCGAAAGCTGCTTGGCGTTCATATCCTCGGTGAAGGCGCTACGGAACTGATTCATATCGGGCAGTCGGTATATGTTCTCGGCGGTACGCTGGACTATTTTCTGCACAATATCTTCAATTATCCAACGCTTGCCGAGGCTTACAAGGTCGCAGCCCTGGATGCCTGGAATCGTATGCCGGACTGAGCGCTATTGCCTTCAGGGCTGTCTGACGACTCAGGAGCAGCGGATCAAGTCAAGGAGTGTGGCTTGCCGGGTATACTTCCACGCGATTTCGGCCAGCGGCCTTGGCGGCATACAGGGCCTCGTCGGCGTGCTCAATATAGTCCTCGATACAGCATTCACTGCTCATTACGGTCAGACCGAATGATGCCGTGACAGGAATGGACTTGTTATCGTGTGTAAAATTCATGGTCACGATATCCTGACGCATTCGCTCCAGGATGTGCATCGCTTCTTCAATATGGGTTCCCGGAAGGCAGAGCAGGAACTCCTCGCCACCGTAGCGAAAAAGGCGATCATAGGGGCGTAAGTTGGATACCAGCAGCTGGCCCATCTGCTGCAAAAGCAGATCGCCAATGTGGTGACCATGGGTGTCATTGATGAGTTTGAAGTTATCGATGTCGATCATTGCAATGCAGCAACTGGTGCCTTCACGCACCATCCGTTGCTGTTCGTCGAGCAGGTCGGTGAGCATGCCGTAACGGTTGCGTAGCCCGGTGAGCTGATCAACCAGGCAAGCCATGGACCACAGGTTGCGCTCGAAATGCTCAACGACATCCTTGAAGCGATTGCGCTGGGCGATGAATTCGTCATAGACCTCAATCGGAACCGGGTGTTTGCTGGAGGCGGTAGAAATCAGATGTTCGGCGGCCTGATGCATCTTGATATGCTGCTGGTACAATTCCTGATAGTTATCAGTACCCAGAACCAACGGATCGTCGGCGACAGAATTGAGCCAGTATGCGAAGCCGCAAAGTGTCGGGTTAATTTCCGCAACGGGTTGCAGTTGCGTCTCACACAGCAGGGATCGAAGAATCTCCCACAACCAGCTGTAGTGTCGCTCCTTGGCGTCGCGCAGGCCGTCGATGAGCGCTACCAGGCGCTCATTTCGCTGCCTAATGAGCTGATCGGACGGGTTTACCGACACTGCCCACCTCTTGGTCGCAGCTACGAAAAAGTAAATACTGGTGGAAGAATAGAGTACACAGGGAGTATAAGCGATAGCCGCTGGTGACATGACGGCAGGCCATTTCAGAAACCAGGTGCCAATCGGGTGCAAAGACCGGAATGCGCCTTCCGGGAAGTTAGGTATCATCGTGTCATGGCATCGATGCAACGGTGACCAATAGTATGGTATCCAGGTAGGGTGAGCGGGATGTGCTATCGAGCTCCAATACCCCTTAGAGTGTTCAATATTTGTATTTCAGCCAGGTATGGGTCATGGGATGGGCGAACCTGTAGGATTGGTTACGTGTGCTTAGTGTTATTGGCCTGACCTGATTTGTGAACTTTGTCACGTGATGATGATGCCGGGAGATCTTAGAATCTTATCTGACAAGAATACTAAACTAAGTCCCCGGAGTTTTTCATGATAATGTTTTCGCGGCTGTTTCGGCCCCTTTTTCCTTTAGGTTTCCTCTTTGTGTTATCGATGGCCGGCACAAGTCATGCCGGTGAACTCCGCCTGGCGGTCAATCTTGGTCTGTCGCCGGAACAGGCGGCTGTGCAATACAAACCGTTGATCAAGTATCTCGGCCAGATAACGGGGGAGAGGATAGTGCTTCAGGCTTACCCCAATGCCCTGGCCCACTGGGAGAGGATGCGTCGTGAAGGCTTTGACCTGGTGTTGGATAACCCCGCGTTTACGGCCTACCGTGCAGCAAAAATGGACTATATGGTTATTGGCAAATTACCCGATGTGCTCAGTTTTACCCTGGTCAGCCATGTCGATGAGATGATGTTTGAACCGAATGAATTGATTGGACGTGGTGTGGCCAGTCAGCCCTCGCCGTCGATCACTGCTCTGCGTCTGGATGAAATCTATTCCAACCCGATGCGTCAACCGCAATTTATTAAGGCCAGGACACATGCCGAGGCTCTGGAGCTGGTCATCGGGGGGGATGTTGCAGGGGCGATGGTGCCAACGGGGATGATTGCCAGTTACCAGGATCTGAACCCCATCTACACCACCGAGCAGATACCTGCACCAGGATTCTCTGTCAGTGACAGGGTTAGTCCGGAGCTTCAAAAAAGGATCCGGGAGGGCCTCTTGAATGCCCACAACAGTCCTGCCGGGCGCGCCATGCTGAAGGCTTTGAATGTCGTGCAGTTTGAGCCGGCGACCAATACCACTTATGCCGGTATGGAAACCATGCTAAAAGGTCTGTACGGTTACTAAGAAGAAAGAGGGTCGCTGTTCCCTGGAAAGTGCCGGCTGAGTAATCTTTCTAAGCCGGCAGTAATTATATTGCCAGTGATTCACGGAAAGTGGTAAAAAGAATACACGTACATCAAGGAGGATGAGCATGAGTTCCAAAGCCGATCAAACTCCCGCTGTCAACGTAATCAATGTCACCAACGGTGCTATTGATGCCGAAGATATCCGCAATACGCATCTCAGCCACGAAGCCTCGGTTCAATCAGTAGGTATCTCTATTACCCCGCTGCTATTGGGCTTGTGATTATGGCTGTTATTCCGGCAACCGAACTCCATAGCGAATTCGTGATTGTCTTTATCGCGATGTTTGCGACATTAATTGCCTTTACGCTGCTCGACGGCTGGCGGCAGCGGTGGTGATTCCCACATTCAATCAATTCAGTGTGCAGTAAACGGATCCGAATGTAATCTCGGTGAAAATGGAAAAAGGTCTACATGCTCGTCATGCGGCTTATTAATTAGGAGGATATCGTGCGTATCATACCCCTTTTGTTATTGGTCTTGACGGCTGGATGTTCAGTCAAGTATGTGGCTCCTCTGGATGGAGACCGGGCGCAGGTGAGAATTTTTGCCCCGCAGTTTGCCGGTTTTTCAGGCCTTCGGGTGGTCTATTACAACGAGTCCAGTTGTGATGCTCCAATGGTCTTTGGTGTGATTTCCGGGCTCACAACGACAGACTCCGATCCCGGTACCAGCATCCCCGGCACCTCAATGCTTGAGGCAGGCACTTACGTCGATCGATTCATTACGGCCAGCCCAAAAGTACAAATGACATTCAGGGGAACCAAGTCGAACCGGATCTGTACCGCTCCTGTGGTTTTTCCCCTGGAGAAAGACAAACGATATGAGCTCGCCTATTTATGGAAGGGCGATCGTTGCTATGTGGAGCTGAATGAACTGGTCGGTAGTGTCGATGCCCTGCAGAAGATGCGAGTGCCGGTGACACGGGCGGAAAATCCCTGTTACTCGGGTTTTAGTGGCGTGGCTTTATAGCACAGTCATCGCTCAGGATGCCCACGGGATGAGGTTGATATACGTTCATTTTGCAGATGGGTTCAGGACCGAGGCGATGAAGTCAACGACTGCCCGGATTCGGGGGGTCTCTCGCAGGTCGCTGTGATAGACCAGCCACATCTCATGGCTGGACAGCGTCACCGTCTGCAGCACGGGAACCAGTTCGGGGTTCGTCCTGGCGAAAAGGTGTGGTTGGACCGAGATCCCGACACCGGCGAGGGTGGCCTTCAGCCGGGTACTCGTGCTGTCGCTGCATAATACCTGTTGTCCTGGAGAGGTGTGTCTGGTCAGCCACTGGTTTTGTGGCAGGTTGGCAAGTTGATCACCGTAGGTGATCACCCGATGTTGCCGCAGCTCTTGTATTGTGGTGGGATGGCCGGCGTGTTGGAGGTAGCCNNCCGGAACAATCGCACGGCGATATCCGCTTCGCCCCGGGTCAGGTTGGCAATGTTTGAGGAGACATTCAGGATGAGTCTGACTCCGGGATAATCCCGATAAAAATGGGGTAATTTTGGGGTGAGCACCTCTAGGCAGAGGCCCTCGGGCAATGCAAGCCTGACCGTTCCGCTGACCACTTTGTCACTTGAGAGGGTTCGCTCAATCATGACGATGTGAGATTGAATTTCCCGGCAGCGTTCAAATAGCTGCCCCCCCTCCTCAGTAAGGGTCACCCCTTTGACCGAGCGCTGAAACAGCTTGACTCCCAGTTCCGCCTCAAGGGTGTCGATGTGCCTGCCTACAGTGGGCTGATTCGAAGCGAGTTGTTTTGCTGCTGCGGTGAGGCTGCCACCCTCGGCAGCTGCAATGAAAAAGCGCAGGCCATCCCAATTGACTCTATTCATAATTGTATTTCTTGTATGCAGGTTATGTCATATACGATATGGATATGAATAGTTTAGTGTGTGCCTGAGTTGAACAACAAGGGGAAAAGCGATGGCTGACTATGTCGATCATGCAGAGATTAAACTGGGGCAGCTGTTAACTATTGCCATGTCCGGGGTGGCCCTGGGCTTGCAGGACACCTTGCCGCTGTTGCTGTTGGGGGTGGTATTTCTATTGTCAGGGAGCGTAAGAAGGATCAGCCCTTTTGCTTTGATTTACCGCTGGGTGGTGCGGCCCCTGCATCTGATGCGCTCAGATTATCGCCTCGATAATATCCAGCCGCATAAATTCGGTCAGCTGGTCGGTGTCCTTACGGTGGTGATGGCGCTGGGCTTGATTGAAACCGGTTACCCGATAGCCGGGTGGGTTGTCGTGGGTATCCTGATTGCTCTGACGGCAGTATCGTACGCCGGCTGGTGTATCGGCTGTTTTCTCTATTACCAGCTCAACCGGCTGGGGCTGGGAGGTTTTTTCCGGTATGCACCAAAGGATAAAGGTGTGTTTCCGGGTATGCGACCCAGGCGGGAAAACCGGTGAGGTTACAGGGTAATCAGAAAGGGAAGTTGAGAATCCGCCGCTCCCCTTTCTGAACGCTTCCAGGGGGAGAGTCCTGGCCCGGATAGGGAGGAGTTTTTGACGCTCAATTAGGTCCGGGCTACGCTGCTCTCCAGGGAATTACAAAAGGGGCGGTGTTGTCCGATGTGCTTTTCTGCAACAGTGAGTTATAGTGCGGCTGCCGTGCTGGTTACCGCGGGAGTCTATGCCGTCAGGCAGGCCAAGAGCCTGCAAATCCCTTACCGACTATTGGCCCTTACTCCAGTCTTGTTTGGCATCCAGCAGGGTTTTGAGGGCCTGGTGTGGCAGCAAGTGGACGCCGGGCACGCCGAGGCGGCGGTGCCCTACGCTTTGGGTTTCCACTTTTTTTCTCATTTTCTTTGGCTCTGGTGGTTCCCCCTGGTCAGTTATCTGCCGGAGAGCGGAAGAATTCGCCGGAAGGTTTTCTTCGGCCTGGGGGTGTTTGGCGCTTTTGCCGGGGGGCTGGTCTATTTTACGATACTCACCCATCCTGAATTGATGTCGGTGGCGGTGCGTGAACAATCACTTGTTTACCAGGTGACTTCACCCTTTAGCGGTCCATTTAGTGTCCCTATACCGGCAAGCGCACTGTATGCCCTGATCGTACTGGTTCCGCTGCTCCTCTCCAGCCATATGCACTTCAGGATCTTTGGTGGGCTGGTTGCTCTGTCTGTGGTGCTTGCGTCGGTATTCTATGCTTATGCCTTCGTATCGGTTTGGTGCTTTTTTGCCGCGGTGCTTGTGCTCTATCTCGTCTATATGATTTGGTACGTCAGGGGAGAGGGAACCGTCAGCTTAGTGCAGGCCGAGAAAACTTGAATCCGATTTGCCGCCAGTATTCGACATGCCTGGTTTGCTCAGTATCTTGTCAATGGTGCCTGGTGAAGGGAGTAAAGGAAGAAGGCTGAGCGTTAAAATACTTATCAAGTCAATATTTCCACCGGATTTTGTAGCTGCTATCATTGAGCGGCTGATCTAATAATATTGATGAAAGGAGATATCAGATGAAAATAAAAAGCCTTATTCTTGTTGTCGCCGCATTGGCGATCGCGACCCTTTCCGGTTGTGCTTCTGTGCCGATGGCCAGCCAGGCACAGGATGCTGAGGCCAAGCAGTTCATGCCGCCGAAAGGCAAAGCAAATATCTACGTATATCGTAACGAGTTCCTTGGTGGTGCCGTTGCCATGGAGATCGATCTCGATGGCAAACAGGTTGCTGTGACCCGTGCCAACAATTTCGTGCGACTGATTGTTGCGCCTGGTAAGCACACTATTACCTCGCATGCCGAAAATGAAGACACCGTTGAGGTCATGGCCAAGGCCGGTAAAAACCACTATGTCTGGCAAGAGGCAAAGATGGGCTTTGTTATGGCGCGGACCAAGCTTCATCTGGTTGACGAGCAAGAGGGTCAGCAGGGCGTTAATGAATGCAAGCTGGTCGACTTTGTCTATGCCGAGAACAAATAACCAGGATAAGCTTTAAAACGCTTTTTGGTGTTCGATAAAAATCCGTCATAGGAGCTATGGCGGATTTTTTTATGTCAGATTTTTATTCGGGGTTTTACTGCCCCGCAGTGGGATCAGAAGTTTAGTGTGTAGCGGATATAGAAGTCATCATCGACACGCTTGCGGATAGCGCCGGTGTATTGTTCCAGGTCACGCCTTTCGCGGATGCGTGCTTCAAGGACTTGCCTGGTGGTCAGCCGCCACTGGTAACGGGCTTCCAGTAGCTCCTGGTTGTTGCTGAAATCCGGAGAGAGCAGCCAACCGCCATCAACCTGGCCATAAACGACACCCACACTATGTCGCGGGATGATATCCACGAAATTGACCGAAGTCTGGAAGGCGGTGCCGTCGCTATCGCCGCTGCCAGGCAGGTTAAGGGCTGCGTTGGTGGGGGTGTTGGGTGCATACCCGGCCTCTGCGGCCCAGACGAAACGCATGCCGCTGGTATGGGGCCATTGCAGCGCAAGGCGCCCGGTGATGCCAAGGTAGTCGTCAATTCGACCGGTTGCCGTGCCGTCAGTACGTAGCGCATCGGGGATGTAGGTAAGATCCCATCCGCGCTGCAGAAAAAGCCCTTGTCTGTCCTTTTTTTCCATGCCGGTGTAATAAGTGATGTGGCTGACTGATTCGGTAAAGGCCAATGGGTTGCGACGCACTGTGGTGGGACCCTCGTCTTCACTGCGCTGCAGAATGAAATGAGTGTGCCATCCATTGAGAGCCGTATAACTGACATGCAGACCATCCGTCCAGGTAATTTCCGTGTTGGGTGAGTCGTTGCGACTGAGGGATTTTTTGGCCACCCCTTCGAGTTCGAACTTGGTTTGCATGCGACCAAGTTTGACGTCCCAAGTGTTTCCGGAGCGGCCTCGCAAGTAGAGTTCATCGATAGTGGAGTCGCCAAAACGCAGACCCTCTTCTTGCGGTATTGAAGTGAAAAACTCGTAGTGATTGTCATTACTGTCATCGGTCGAGTATCGGCCGGCTAAGCGGATTTTGGCACTGAAGTCGCGTGAGACCTGCCAGAGAACACCCGGGCGGATGCGCAGGCGCCAGTCATGGGTGTCACTGCTGGTGCCATCGCGGTCGTCCCGGTCCCGGCTGAAATAGCCAATCCGAATATCGCCGTTGAAGACCATTTCACCCGGACTCATCTCTGCGGCATTGAGCGAAAGGGAGGATGTGAACGCCAGTATACTGCTGGCTGTGAGGAGTGTGCGTTTCATAACAACCTCTTCTCCTGTTTCACAAGTGAAACACTCTGAAGCGTTTGCAGAGTGTCTGCGAATTTTCCGTCTTCAGGAAGCGTAGCACTGAAGTGAAGAAGATAAAGAAGTTATGCACCCTGTTTCCGGGGTGGCGAGACTGATACCCTTCCACTTTTCCCGTCGCACGGCAGTGACCCGCAACAGTTGTGCAGGGTGATCGAGAGACGTGCAGTTGCCTGGCTATGCCTTCCTCAAAGCGGTTTTAGGCGTGCCGGGTTAGCATGGACAGGTGACCGAACTGGGCTAGACTATTTGGTCATCGATGAAGCCGGGTGGAGCAGTACAATGGGTGTCTGCCGGATTATCCCAGGCGCACTTCCCTGTGCGGTTTTTCTATTATGTGAGACCTCCACATGGCCACAATGGTCAGGACTGTTTAAGGCCGATCGATGAAAGCAGGCGTTCTGTGTTAACTGAAGAGCGCGCCCTTGCGCTAAGGAGGTCACCATGAAAAGCACATCTGAAGTATGCAGCACACTCCATTCCGCGATTGAAAGCTGTGATGTGGACAGCATGCTGAGCTTATACGCCGATAATGCCGAACTGCGCGTTATCGATCGTGATCATCCACCCAGCAAGCCGCTGGAGCTGCATGGCAAACAGGCTATTGCAGGATATTTGCGTGATGTCTATGGCCGGGAAATGTCGCACCGTGTTCTTGATGAAGTGGTCGGCAGTAATAGCCTTTCATTCAGTGAAGATTGCCTGTATCCGGATGGCACCAGGGTGTTCGGTAATTTCACGTTGGAGCTTGATGACGGTAAGATCATTAGGGAAACCGAAGTGCAGGCCTGGGATGAGACCCTGCATTAAAAGGAGCTGATTATCCTTTGTTGCTGTGGGCAGGGAAGCCCATGGAGTAGCNNTTGCATCCAGGAAGATGACTCCGGCACCCCTTTATTCACATCACAACTCGTTTTTTCAATCCCTGTAATCATCGTAGCGGCCAATGTTCTCTTTTTGTTCTCTTTGTGATAAAGTGGAAAACAATTGGAGAACGGATGGCTTGTGCGATGAATAATGCAAGATGAGCTTCGGCAAATCTGGAATCGTCCATTTGAATTGTGACAATTCGGCGCAGAGTGGCTTTTCTTTNNAATCAATCAGGAAAACAGAGGATATGAAAAATGGCTGTAATTGCGATGTGGAAATGCGACCGGGATGGCGCCATGTTTGAAGATAAAAAGTCCGCGGAAGAACACGATAAAATGCTGGAGCTCGGTGATGTTTTCACCCGTTTGCTGGAAAAAGTGGTCACGGATATAGAGGAGGGTAAGGCCGAGGAGTTCGGTCTGATCCTGGCACGTAACAAAGAGCAAGTGATGCTCGCCTGTAAAGGTAAGTTAGATGCGATGGAAGAACTGATCGCGGGACCCGATAATGTTACCAGGCTGGAAGTGGCTGAGTAGCGATAGCTGACTAGTTGATTCACCGGGAGATTGCGAGCGGAAGTAGTGCTCCATTGCCTTGACAAAATACCTATCTGTGCGATCTNNCATATGGTGATGATCTTCTGGCGAAATTTTCTTCTGTTGATACTGGTGTGCCTGGGTGTAGAAAGTACTGCTCTTGGAGCTTCTTTTCAGTTACCGGAGCGCAATGCACCGGTTTCTATTACACAGATAGAAACTATTTGTCGCCATTATGGGCTGAGTGGATTGTGGGTAATAATAGAGAACAAGCCACCCGAACTCCCATTTCGCAGCGATGGCTGCTCCGTCTGGCCTGATGCCTGGTTCGAGGGGCGTGATCTTTATGAGGGATGTTTTATTCACGATCTGCACTATTGGGCTGGTCTGCCCGGTGATGAGATGGGGCGGTTACGAGCGGATGTATGGTTGATGCTCTGGGTAGCGGAAAATGTCTCCATCGACCTGGCCGAAGCCATGTTCAATGGCGTTCGCATGGGGGGATCCGAAAAGCTCGATACGCCATGGCGTTGGGGGTTTGGTCGGTTCAAGCCTCACCGATGATCAAGAGTGTTGGCCTGTACCAATACCGGCACACTCATTCCGTCGCCCCCCTGCGGCGAATGTCGAAAGTTTCACCTCGACGCCGGCATAAAGGCGGTGGCATGCACATCACGTAAAAGACATGCACTGCATCACACTTTTGCCTATATAAGGCTGATAACCTGCCTGGACAGAGAAATCCGCCCTGTCTGCTCTCCTGGATACCCGCGCAACCCATGAAGGGAAGAGCCCATTTTCAGCCGCAGCCAGTGGTGTCTTCATGCCAGGAAGGAGACCTCGGCAATACCCGTTTGGTGCTGTGCACTTAATGGGATACCAATAATAAAACAGTGGGGGAGAGCAGACTGGTATGACGGATGAGACGAATACAGTTTATGTCGACTGCGATGCCGGGCGCCGTTTGGGCTGCAAAACCTTTTGCTGTCGTTTGCTGGTTAAACTTAAGCCGCATGAGATGGAAAAGAGGGACGACGGTCTCCCGGCTAAAGGATATGTAGGCAAAGATACCAATGGCTTGTGTGTTCACATGGATAGTGAAACCTGGCTATGTAAGATATGGGAAGATCGTCCGGAGACTTGTCGTGAATACAGCTGCAATACTGATTTTTTGCTGCAGGTCGCCATACGGGAGGGCTTTACCAACATTGTCGACCTTGCACGCAAGGCGTCAGTCTCCTACATCCCGAAAGAAACCTATATCAAGGTTCCCCTGATACAGGAAGAAACCCCGGCAGTTGTTGAGCTGGCCGATGCTGAATAATAGCGAGTGATAAACCGTTGGTGTCGACCTTGATATGCCACCGGTATTGCCGCTGCGGCGGTAATAATCGCCCAATTACAGCACTGCGCTGCGCCGGCTTGGCGCGGTTCCATGCTGCCACCATAAAATACACGCCCTTGATTTGGCTTCGCTGAAAAACCGAACTGCCAATAAGCGTGGTGTCCTCTCCAGCCTAATCCAGGCCTTCCTCATGCAGCGGTGCCGAATGAGCGGTTAGATCGCCTCGGGTGCTGTGGTACCACACTTGTGCCTCTTCCCGGAGGAGGGTACCGACGGTATTGAATTCCTCAATGGAAAGATGGTCAATGACAGCATCACTCCCGTCAGCTAATTTGAGGTGGATGGCGGTGCGGCGAGGCTTGTTGTGAAAATTGAGAGAATAGTTTTCGACTTGTTTCCACATTTGATTTGCCCTCCGGTTTTGGTCAGTCCATGAGTATAAACCAGGTTGCTGTGTTATGACTGCAGGCGGGCCCGGCTTATGGCTGAGGCTGGTACAGGACATTGGGTTGGATCCGGTACTAGAATAGGCCAAAGTTGGCGTAATTATTCAACATTTTGTCGTTTTTTGACAAGAATGATACCAGGAAGAAGTGGCATATTAGGATATAGCGTGCCACTGGTGATTGACAAAGCCAGGCCCCGGCTGTTTCAGAGATGAGAAATTGAGGGCACCCATTGGGGGCATATCGCTGAACCGGATTTTGTCTCTTTAGCGGGTTTGGAGTTTTGGTATGAACGGTGAAACACGGGAACAAGACCTGTTAGAGGAAATTGCGGTGCTCACTCATTTGATTGAGGAGCTAAGATTTACCCCAGACCAGGAGAAACAATGGGCAGTTCCGGTGCTGGAATATTGCCTGGAACGCTGTAAAGGCGAATTGCAAAAACTATTGCATTGACGATGCGGTACATGTGTTGGGACCTGCGATGCTCCTGAATAATGGCACTTTTGCCGCAGTGATTTACCACAGAATATCGGTATTTAGGAGGCGTGCCGGTATGGCCAACGGCGGAATTTGTTTGGCGTTATATGATGTTTTTTGCTGAACTCGCGACACAGGTGGGCACTATCATTAAAACCTGAANNGTATATTTTGGTATAGCTCGTGCCTTTCGCCATGAGTTTCCGCTGCAAGCTTCGCGGTGAGGTTTTTAGCCGGCTTGCGGCCTCTTCCAGAGGGGGGCGGCGTGAGAGATCTTCAGAAAGAAACAGCTGAAGATGGAAAATAAATGAGTCCATTTCATCGTTCGCATCGATCTTTTCCAGGACGAAGCTATCCATCCCTTCAATGCGGCAAGAGCGCTCCAGTCTGTCCCAACGAAAGCGCCAGCGTGTGAATTTTTCGATGGCAAGAGGTTTGATGCCGATACTGTTGAGTATGGTATTGAGCTCTCTGGATCGGACTGCCTCCCACTCTATCTCAATATCGCGGCAGCCATATTCCTGCAACACGCCTTTGAGTGCACTGCACACGAAGAGATCATCAGCCGGTGCAGGTGAGTTACCGTCATAATAGACATCCTCAACGATAAAGTGGTCGTCGCTCTCTTCGAGAAGTTCGAGGCGGCGGGTCGGATGAAAGTGCGGGGCGTGTAATGAAATTTTGTTGACCAGCGAACCCGGCGATGAAGAGTTATAAAGCAGAAAGAACAGTGGAGAAGTGGGGGCGTGTGAGGGTAGTTCCTCGCAACACTTCAGAAATCTTGCCGGACCGACGCTTCTTAACAAGCACCCCAGCAGTGTTGTTCGATCAGGCTCTCCAGTATGGCCTTGCTGTTGCCAAAGATGACGACATCCATGGACCACATCGGGAACCACCTGGAGCATGGCTTCAAGAAGCAGATATTCAAGGTGAGGCCGCTGATGCATGTAGTCTTACCATCCCTGGTTTGAAGTCGGGTGTTTGCAGAAATGTCAGAAGATTCAAATATCTCTGATATGTTAATCATACCCCATAAGGGTAAGAAGTTGTGCGGTTTTCCTTGATCTTCATGAATTTTAGTGAGTTTTAACAAGGGTTGGCGTATTTGTTCAATTTTTTGTCGCTTTTGTGCAAGCCAAGGAGATTGGATTTAGGCATAGTAGCGTTGTGGATGGTTCGTGGTAGCAGATGTCAGTTGATAGAGACTGTGCTGAAAAGACGACTGTGCCCCATCGCGGTGTGGCGTGTTAAGTACTGGCGAAAGCTCGTAAATGTGAATAAATGCCTTACTCGTCTCCCCAGAGAACCCATGAAGGGTGGCCCGTTGCCTCAACGCAGTGATCTTAAGATTGGTATCCATTGCCAAAATGGACCTTAGATTTGCGCCTATTGGTTTATTGCGCGTTATGAAGATAAAGGAGTTGTTATGCCAGTTACGTTGTATGACGATGGTAATCACAAATGTATCGCTTTTTCAGACTTGGTCGTCTGCGGAGATGATTGGGATGATGATAGTGGATACCAGGTCTGCGATAGTGTCCAGGCAACGCAGTTCCTGATTATCAACAATAATCATGCGGCATTAATCGACCCTGGCGGCAACCTCACCTACTCACGTTTGTACATGGCGATTAGTCAGTATGTAGAGCCGAAGAATCTGGATTATGTGATCGCTTCACACCAGGACCCGGATATTGTTGCTTCTTTGAACAAATGGCTGGTTGGTACCAAGTGTAAGGTTATCGTGCCAGAACTGTGGAAGCGCTTTGTACCGCATTTTTGTAATCCGGGTGCTACCAAGGGGCGCCTGTTCGGGATTCCTGACGCTGGGATGGATATCGAGATTGGCGGCGCAGCGATTAAGGCGGTTCCTGCCCATTTCCTCCATTCTGAGGGGAATTTTCACTTTTATGATCCGATCAGCCGTATTCTGTTTACCGGAGATTTGGGGGCTTCTATGGTGCACGAGACACTTTGTGCCAAACCAGTGGAAAACTTCGAGCGACATGTGAGAACCATGGAAGGATTCCACCGTCGGTATATGAATGCAAACAAAGTGTTACGTTATTGGGTGAATATGGTGCGCGGCATGGATTTGGATATGATCGTACCGCAGCATGGGGCGGTTTTTCAGGGACAAGAAAGCATTAATCAGTTCCTGGATTGGCTGGAGAACCTGAAGTGTGGTACCGATATTTTTACGCAGGAGCACTATAAAGTACCTGGGCAAGCTGCTTGATGTTCTTTGATGACTAGGGGTCATGAGCGATCTCTGAGATATTACTGGTATAAATAACCTTTCGTTGTAATCCAAGAATACGGTAGAAAATGGGTGAATCAGAAAAGTAAGACTGGTTGGTCAGGCTAGGCTGATTTCGACGCCTTTGAGGTCAGCTAGGTCGTGGAGCTATCAACATTGGCCACTAAAGCCACCTGACAGGAAAATAATAACCATAAACGAAAGGAATAATATGTTGCCGGAAACAACGCACATGGAACGGATGGTTTTGGGCGCCATACGCAATGTTGCTCCTGAAGTTTTTGAACGTTGTCTTGCAATTCAAGGGAACGGACAGGGCGAAAAAAATATTCGCAAAAGTCTACTGTTGCAGGAGCTGATGGTTAGTAGAGGGCCTGAAATATTGCTCGAGCTGCCGGATCATGTGCCCGAAAATGCAATGTCTTCATCTTTGCTCTATCTTCTGCTCAATTCATCTTCACCCAAGGAGCTGGCTGAGAAGTTTACCCGTTATGACAGATTTCTCCATCCAGCAGGCAGGCTTGAACTGCGGGAGTCAGATGCTGACTTTCTGGTCATAGAGAACGTGGTTTATGACCACGAGACCTCTTCAGCCGCAGATGAACTATTTTTTTGCGGCGCTGTTAAGTATATGTTGGAGCGAATCGGGTGTCAGGGGATCAAGGTTGAGTGGTTAGCTGCCAGCACGGAAGAGCTGGCGAAAGTACTGGTGACGATGAATATTTCCGAACCTCCTGTGGAAAAGTTCACGAGTTGGCGTTTTCAGTGGTGTGAGCACAGGGTGCGTGGTTATATAAGAGGGTTGGATGAATTTCTTGCCACCTATGCTGAGCCCTTCATTATGCCAAGAAAAATGAAGGTGCTTGATATGGTGGAAAAATTCATGGAGCTCGACCTTGGCTCGAAACCCGGCATGGAGGTGATCGCCGATATGCTGGGCATGTCTGTAAGAAAATTCCAGCGGGTATTGCGAGAGGAAGGGACGACCTATACACGCCTTTATAATGAACTGAGAATTAAGGTAGCTTCACGGATGTTGCGCCAGTCTGATACTAATGTAACGGAGATTGGTTTTGTCTGTGGTTTTAGAGATAGCGCACACTTCAGCCGCGAGTTCAAAAAGGTGCAACAGATTTCACCAAAAAGATATCGGGAACTCTTCAAGTAACATCGTCGGCCGGAAATGTAGTGTAAGGAATCCTGCGCCAAGAATGTCCGCTATTGATAGTGGATGGGCGTGGGAGGAGCAGCCAGGCCTGGAGAGCTGCTGTGTGCGTAATTACTGGCCTTTAACTGACTCCAGTATTTCTCATGTTTGACAGTGCCTTACCTGTATCGATCTGCAATTCAGCATTTTTCAAAGTATCATCATCGGGGTAGACGGTTTTCTTCCCTTTACCAGGGGATCGATATATCGCCGGTCGCTTGTGAATAGCACCTGGATGGGCTACACCATCAGTGTGTGTGTCTATTCCATGTCAGGAGGCTGGTATGTCAACTTTCAATGGCAGGGTGCCAATTGAGGTATTTGAAGACGATGCAGGACAGATTTGCATCAAGCAGACTTCTGCCTCGGGAGAGGAGCAGTCAATTACATTGGGGCTCGACCAGGCCGAGCACTTGGCCAACTGGTGTATCCAATACGCACATTCTGCCACAGAGGACCTGATGGAAGAGTGACGGGCCAGCGGTGGCGGTTTTTGGTGCTTGTCGCATCTGTTCAACCCGGATGCAGAAACCAGTTGTCGAGCAGGATGCGGCGTGTAAGAAAGCGATTGGTCAGCAGCAGGTGGGCAAAGAAATGGCGTACGGCCTCGGGAATGTGCGGGGGTGCTTCGGTCGGGCGGCTGTAATGGCTATGTAATTGTTTGGCGTAAGCCTGCAGGCTTTCCTTGTTGTAATCACCATTTGCATCGAGGGCTGTTAGGGCGGCCATGATGCCTGATTCGATGGCAGTGCGAATGCCTTCGCCGGTATGCGGGTAAGCCAGTCCAGCGGCATCGCCGATTAGCATTGTGCCGTCATCCACGACTTGTCGCGTTGCCAGACCGTTTGCCAGGCGGTAGGCATGGCCGCGGAAGTTCTCCGGAATATCTTCCGGCAGCCGGCCCTGTTCAATCAGGTAACGGCGGAACCATTCGACATAGGCGCCGAGTTTCTGGTTGTGGGTGCGGCCCAGACCTACATTGATGTAGTCCCCTTTGCGCACACACCAGCCGTAGCCATCGAGTTCGGGCAGGAAGTAGAGTTCCGGAGTGTCGTTCTGGACCCGGCACCGTTTGCGTTGCTCGGCATTGAGAGGAAACTCTGCCTCCTGCGCCACCACCACCTCGCCTTTGTTGCCGCTGACCGGGTTGAGACGGCGTGCTACAGGGCAGGCGTGTCCCCCCGCGCCAATAACCAGTGGTGTTTGAAAGGTACCGTTGATCAGCCAGGTTGATTCATTCCGGCGAATCTCGCCAAGTGGTTCTCCAAGGTAAAGTTCTGCACCGCTGCGTTGCAGCAGGTAGTGGTCGAATTCACTACGTAAGATCCCATAACTGATGATCTCATCGTACTGGGTGGTGAGCATCTTTTCGCCCAGCATCCCGGTACGAAAGCGGCGGATGGGTTGAAGCGTTCGACCTTGCTGATACTCCTGCAGATCCAGCTCCGCCAGGTTCACGACCGGTGGTGTAATCCAACCCGCGCAGACCTTGTCACGCGGAAACTTGCTTTTGTCCATCACCAGGACTTTGAGTCCACCCGTACTAAGGGTGCGTGCGCAGCTGGAGCCGGCCGGTCCGCCACCGATGATTACTGCATCGAATTGTTCAGCGCTCTTCATGGTAAATATCTTCGCGGGTGCTTGGCAGTGGGCTGTTGACCGGGCGGCTGAACAGTACCTGGTAGAGCTGTAAATGGCCGTAGGCGAAATTGGCCATGGAGCCGGTGAGGTAAAGGCGCCATGTCCTCACGAAACGCTCATCGTACATATTGCGTATCTGATCCTGGTGTCGATCGAAGCGAGACAGCCAGTCGCGCAGGGTTTGTGCATAGTGCGGGCGCAGGTTCTCCACATCGAGAATGGAAAATTCGTGGGGGGAGAAGATCTCATTGATCTCGCTCAGGGTGGGTACATAACCACCGGGGAAAATGCGTCGCTGGGTCCAGGTGCTGGTGGGGAGCGACCGGTTTTGCCCGATAGTGTGGATGAGGCCGCGACCGTGCTTAGTGAGGCTCCGGTTGATCAGTGCGCCCAGCTCACGGTAGTTGCTGGCACCAACGTGCTCAAGCATACCGACAGAGACGAAGGCATCATAGCGACCGCTGATGTTTCGGTAGTCATCTTCGATGTATTCCACTCGCCCTTCCAGCCCGGCAGCGCGCGCTTGTTCCCGGGCAAAGGCGATCTGTTCATGGGATATATTGAACGCGCGCACCTTTACGCCGTAATGTTTTGCCATATAGCGTGCCATTGCGCCCCAACCGCAACCGGCATCTACCACTGTCTCACCAGGTTTGAGACGCAGTTTTCGGCAGATATGCTCCATCTTTGCCTGTTGTGCCGCTTCCAGGGTGTTGACGCCGTTGGGGTAGTAGGCACAGGTATAAACCATCTCTTCATCCAGCCAGAGCCGGTAGAAATCATTGCCGATATCGTAGTGGTGATAGATATTNNGGCGACGGTAGTGGTTCAGTGCCTGCTGCAGTGCGTTGATCGGCTTGGGAAGACGGCGGTAGGCGTTATAGAAGCGGCCTAAAAAATGTTCAAGCCCCCCTTCAATCTCGATACGCCCGGCGCTGTAATCGTCACCAAAATGGAGCGTTGGGTAAACAAGCAGGCGCCAGAGGGTGGAGCGATCGCGAAGCACCATGTTGGGGCCATCGGTGAAAGGGGCGAGAGGTTCACCGTCCCACAGAACGATCCCTATGTCAGGTTTGCCGAGCGCCTTCATGATGAGTCGCAGTAGCGCCTTTTCGAGAGCCGTGGGAGGGAACTGACTCTGAAATTTGGTATTTTGGTAAACCAGCGGCTCCGCCGATGATTGTGCCTTTCTTTCCTTCATCTCATCCTCCTCAGCCTCATATCCCAGTTAAACAGATAGTTGAAGGGGGAGGGCTTTGCCAGTGTTTGCAGAGGAGAAAGGGGGAAATGCGTTCCCACGGGGATCGTGGGAACGCCAGTTTGGATCCTGCTTAAAACCAGGCTCTGATGCCGGCAAGCCCGACCATTTCCCGGGTGTCCTTCCCGGCGGCGCGGGCGTAATCCGCCTGATCGCCGTACAGTCCTGTCCACTGGAAACCGATGTAGGGGGCGAATTCGCGCCGAATTTCGTAGCGAAGTCGCAATCCCAAAGTGACATCGGAAACTCCTCGGCCATGACCCAGTGCCGGGTCATCCTTGCCATAGACGTTGATCTCGGCCTCTGGCGAAAGAATCAAACGCTGGCTGAAGAGATATTCGTATTCGGCATCAAGCCGTGCGGCGCTGCGCCCTTCTTTGCCCAGGAACAGGGTCAGATCCACCTCGAAGAGATAGGGGGCTAGTCCCTTGACACCCAATGCCGCCCAGTCCCGTCGGGGATGAGGGCGAAAGTCGCGGCGCCAGCCAATCTGTGCATTCCAGAAGGCGGAGAGTGCCCGGGAATAGAGTAGCTGTAACTCGGCCTCTTCGGTCTCACCCTGGTGATACTCTCCTTCGGTTTTGAGCCAGAGTTTGTTCAGGTCCTTACCGGCCCAGGCGTCGGCGTTCCAGGCTGTAACGTTGCCGGCGTCTGTGTCGCGAACCTCCAGCTGATCCAGCATGAACATCGCGAGCAACGGATCATCGTCAACCCCCATGGCAAAGGCTGAGCCGCAAAAGCAAGCCGACAGTAGCGGTAAAATAAGTCGTATCTTCATTGTTATCTCCCTAGCTGACGGTCACGGTGCGGAACATGCCGAGCATGTGATAGAGCAGATGGCAGTGGTAGGCCCAGCTCCCTTCGGCATCGACAGTGACCCGATAGCTGATACGTGAACCGGGCTGTACGATCACGGTGTGCTTGCGTGGCAGGTAGTCGTTGTCCCCGGTTTCCAGATCACTCCACATGCCGTGCAGGTGCATCGGGTGGTTCATCATGGTGTCGTTGACCAGGGTGATACGCACCACCTCACCCAGTTTCCAATGCAGCGGCTCGGCATCGGCAAACTTGATGCCATTGATGGACCACATGTAGCGGCCCATGTTGCCGGTCAGGTGNNATCGTCGAGGCGGTAGCTCGGCGTATCCGCATGCATGTCGACATGGGGGCCAAACTCACTTTCGGCATGGTGCACCGGCCTGGCGCTGAAGTCCGACATGTTGAACACTGCCCGCTGTCCGGGAGGCGGACTGAGAGGGTTGGTCGTCATCCTGCCATGGCCCGACATGGACTGGGGCATGGCATTCATATTGTGGGTGCTGTGATCCATGACGGCATCGGACATGGTATCCATTGGGTGCTCCATGTTGGTAGTCGCGGCCATGGCCTCCATGTTGTGATTGCTGTGGTCCATAAAAGGTGCTTCGGTGATCGTATCGTGATTGCTGTGATCCATTGCTGTCATATCGTGGCCTGCCATGTTGTGNNCTGCCATATCGTGGCCTGCCATGTTGTGGCTCATCCCCATGTCGCTATGGCTCAGGCTGGTGACCGGATCCATGGCCGGTACCTCGGCACTTATGGCCGGGTCGGGGGTGAGGGTACCGCGGGCATAGCCTGAACGGTCCATGGCCTGAGCGAAGATGGTGTAGGCGCTGTCGTCGCTGGGCGAGACGATTACATCGTAGGTCTCGGCCACCCCAATGCGAAACTCTTCAACCGTTACCGGCTCGACGTACTGGCCGTCTGCGGCCACCACGGTCATGTTCAGTCCGGGAATGCGTACATCGAAGAAGGTCATTGCCGCGCTGTTGATAAAGCGGAGCCGGATCCGTTCGCCGCGGCGGAACAATCCGCTCCAGCCGGTTGCCGGCGCCTGACCGTTCATCAAAAAGGTATAGGTATAGCCGGTGACATCGGAGAGATCGCGGTCGCTCATGCGCATCTCGTTCCACATTTTGCGATCGTTCCAGGTGCCGATGATCCCCTTGCTGTGGATATCGGCCATCAAATCGGCATGAGTGCGTTCATTGAAGTTGTAGTAGTGGCTGAGTTTTTTCAGCTTGTAATAAATATCGGAGGGGTCTTCATCGGACCAGTCAGAGAGCACGACCACGTAGTCGCGGTCGTAGCTGAAAGGCTCGGGCTCCGCCGGGTCGATGACGATGGCGCCGTAGAGCCCGGTCTGCTCCTGGAAACCGGAGTGACTGTGATACCAGTAGGTGCCGCTTTGCAGTACCGGAAATCGGTAAGAGAATGTCTTGCCGGGCTTGATTCCGGAGAAGCCGGTGGAGACAGTTGGCACACCGTCCATAGCACTCGGCAGGATAATACCGTGCCAATGAATGGAGCTGTCTTCCGCGAGCAGGTTGGTGACGTTGAGCGTAATGGTATCGTTCTCGCGCCAGCGCAGTACGGGAGCAGGCAGTGAGCCATTGACAGTGGTTGCGCGGCCGGCAGTGCCGGTGAAATTGACCACTTGCTCACCGATGGTGAGATTGAAGGTATCGCCCTGCAGGGTTTGCGGCCCCTGTTGCTGGAGTGCGGCAAAAAGGGTTGAAGGGCCCAGGCCGGCGAACGCACTACCGGCAGCGATCCCCTGGACAAAACGTCGACGTGAGTAGTTAACGCCCGCAACAGGGTACGGTTTTTTGCTATGCATAGTGTTTTCCTCAGTGAAAGCAGCGTATTTCGGCTGCCTGCACAAGATGACAGTAAAAAATAAACCAGAATGTCAGTGAGGAATCAGTCGCGGGGTGGGCGATAAAGGGGCGTGGGTGTGTGAGTAATCAGACCGTGTGCAACGGTCGGTAGGCGTTGGGAGAGAAGGTTGACACTGCTTCCGCGATCGGTCGGAAAGAACAGCGTAAGACTGGTGGTGCACTGGTCACAGGAGCAGTCCAGATCGTCACAGAGATGCTCAGGGGTGCAATCAGGGCAGTGGTGTGTTGGTAAATCGTGTACGGTGGCATAACCGTCATCGACTGCCGAAACCGAAATGTGGTGTGAAGCGGACTGTGGGGTGTGATATTCGGCCAGAACAACTCCCGGCGGGGCAGCGCCAAGGAGGCATGCCAGGAACAAGCAGAGCCATTTTTTGAGCCGAATAATCATACTTTCATAATACGAATATGTTTTGAATAGTCAACTGCCGATGTTACCGAAGGTCTTCAGTACACGTATTCAAGAGAGGGATAATAAACATACACAAAATGTAAGGTTTACATCGTGGAGTGGTTGCTATAGATTTCACGCGCCCGTTCGCGGGAAAACCACAATTTTTTTAACGAAAAGAGTAAGTATTATGGATGCCACAGCAATCTTGGCAGTTGCCTCAGTTATCGGTTCAATCGTTGTTTTCGTCTTCCTTGGCGTGCGTATCAACGGCCTGATGAAAAGCTGCAATTCGCAGGACTGACATTGCTTCAGCGACCGTATGTGTCGCACTGCAAAGAAAGGGGCGGTGGCCCCTTTTTTGTCGCTGCGAAGGAAGTAAGCGTGCTTGTTAACCGGAAGCAAAGGGCTATATTTTTTGGTCTTCGGCATTATTTCGCTTGTGGAAGGTGGCGTATGACAGCAGCGCAGAGAACGGCCCGTGAAGTCCTCGACGATCATCTCAATCTGGCCATGACTTGGGACTTTGAAACCGACCTGGCACGAAACTTTGCAGAGAATATCGTACTGTTGACCGGCTATGGGATCTTTCATGGCCTTGACGGGGTGAAGGAGAAAGTTCAATTGCTCAATGAGCATCTGCCGGGCGGTAAATGGGTCTATACGAATATTATGGCAGAGGGGGAAATGGGATTTCTGGAATGGACGGCAGAGGCGGAAAACGGTGCCAGGGTCGAGGATGGTGCGGACTCTTATCTGATTCGGAACGGACGCATCCATGCGATGACCATTCACTATACGGTCTTGCCGCCGCGGTAAAGTTCTTATTTTCAGACTTATGGATCGTGGTTCAGGAAATAAAATAGGCGGTCCTTGCATTAAGCGCCGTGCCGTACATTGCGGCGACGCCGCAAACATCCACCGGAACCACCCACTCTTCTTCGTCAAAACCCATTAGGCCAAGAGAGGGGGCGCAGATCTGAAAGGTGATCCCGGCCTCTTTCGCCAGTTCGATCTGCTCTTCCAGAGAGGCCATCTCGCCATTCATCATATAGTTGAAAAATTTTCGGCCCAGTCCACCAAAGGCCATCTTTGATGGAGCAAGATCCTTGCTGCTGCCTGGCAGCATCAAATTGATTATNNCCCTCTCAGTTTTTTTCCTTTCTTGATGACACTGCAGCCCCAGAAGGTGAAGAACATGGAGACCTCCATGCCCATGGCCGCTGCACCGTTTGCCATCATAAAGGCGGCCATGGCCTTGTCAAAATCGCCCGACAGCAAAATGATGGACACCTTGTCATCCGGGACGCGCTGGCGGAGTTGATGTACCTCTTGCTCAAGCGCGTTAAGGCGTAATTGTGCATCCTCGATGGGTTGTGCTTGTATTTCGGTTACCTGTGACATTGTGCCTCCATGAACTTTTGTGTGTGGTTGCCGCTTATCGGCCTATTCGGCTAGTCTGTGATCCGATATGCCTATTTAAGCGTTCAGTCATATTGGGAACAAATTAAAAAATTTTGTTAGTTGCGCTAACAAACAGGATTAAAGGATAAGTGATGTCAGTCCTGAAGGTGGTCGAGCTACTTAGTGCCCTGCAGGTGTTTGAAAAAAAAATTACCGTTGCCTTGATGTATTCGGGCTTACGTGTACCGCAGTTTAGATTGCTGGAATTGCTTGATGCTTGCGGTGAGGCGACGGTGACAGAGATGAGCAAAAGGATGAATATCACCAGGGCCACAGCCAGTGTGATGATTAACGAGCTTGTCCGCTCCGGCATCGCTGTGACGGTCGAAAACCCCTCGGACAGGCGTTCGTTTCATATCCGCCTGACAGAGCTCGGGCGCAACAAACTTCATGTGGCGCGTAGTGACATGGCGGTGATGCAGGACAAGATTTCGAAAAGATACCCGGAAGAAACGCTTCAGCACCTCAATGTGTTTGCACAACAAATGTTGCAAGGGCGAGAGTCCCGTGATTGAAGTTGCTGAAGTGCCCGGAAAAAGTGAATAAAGTCCACGGATTGGTGTGAGTAGTATAGTATTAGCGGGCGACCCGGTTGCGTCCGGTTTTTTTGGCGCGATACAGTGCTTTATCGGCGGCCTTGATGACCTCCTGTGCCGTGCTGTTGTCCGCCTGGCGTTCTGCTGCACCGATGCTGACGGAAATGCGGACTTCCCGTTTACTCCCCCTTGTGCTTTCTGTCGGTTTTTTTCTTGCTCGCTCTGGCCCTCTGACGGTGAATGGGGTACTGGCGATGGATTCGCGTAACCGTTCAAGGTGGGGGTGGGCTGCCTCGCTGCTCTTGCCGGGAAAAAGTATGGTGAACTCTTCCCCTCCGTAACGAAAAGACTTGCCGCCGCCGGAGACGCGTGTCAGTTGACTGGCCACCATTTTGAGCACTTCATCGCCGATGTCGTGCCCGTAGGTATCATTGAATTTCTTGAAATGATCCACGTCGATCATGGCTATGGTGTAACGACTGCCAAGCTGTAGCAGGGCCTGGTTGAGGGCGCGCCTTCCAGGCAGCGCGGTCAGCTCATCGCGAAAGGCCATGGTGTAGGTAATCTCTACCACGGTGACAATCAGGATAAGAATGGCTGAGGCAAGAAAAAGGCTGAGTACTACGTGCGAGTGTTCGTTGAGCACACTGTAGAGTATCAGGGCAAGAGCCCAGAACATGCCCGCTTCCATCGCCTTCTGCCGGTACAGGCCCCGGTATCCGGTAATGGACAGGGCCAGTAGAAAACCGATCAGAGCGGGTTGTTCGAGGGGAACTCTATCCAGCGTGACGAAGGGAAAGATGGGGGTATCGAAGATCCCCAGCCAATAGTATTGCCGGTAATGAATGAGGCCCCAGACAACCAGGGGTTGCATCGCGAGGATGGCCCAGCGCATAAGTCCATGACGGGTGAAAATGCCGCGTTCCTTGAGTAAGGCCAACAGGGCGATATTCAACGGTAACAGGCTCAGTACGGCAACTGTTGTAATACGTCCTATGGCATCGTAGGGGTTGCCATAAACAATCAGCAGCCAGCCGGCAACACCGATAGTCAGCGTGGCGAATATCAGGCGGCTGCGATCAAATCGCCAACCCAGGAGTAACGCAATGGCAATGGCGGCCAGTGGATAGAAAGGGAAAAGTATCCGCCCCCAAGTCGGAGGTTCTGTTATTTGGGAGACGATCAGCACAAGGAGAAATATTACGCCACCGGGTACAACCGGTGCGATCAGGCGACGAAAAATGTTATCTACCACAAAATAACCTTTTTTGATTCTTTGGCATANNTGATGTTGTGTGTGGCTGAGCAAAAAAATCGGGCCTGGAAGACAGGCCCGCAATGGGGGAAACCGTTTAGGGGATTTTTGGGTACTGTTCCGAACCTGACGTTGCTTTTTGGATGGCTCGGGAGGGCGGTTGGTTAGTTGTCGAGTTTGGGAGAGATTGAACGTTTCATTAACATATTCCTTGTTGCCTGTTTGTTTTATTCATACGTTACAGTTTATTGCAGACGAAGGGAAATTCCGTTAACCAGCGCAGGAAAGCCCTGGAACTGGTAGACAGTTTTTTTATAAATTGCAAATTTATTAAGCCAACTTTAAAGAAAAAATTAATGAACAGGGTATGAAACGATTGATGTGCCAAATTCGGTTGCAGGATCCGATGAATCAGGAAGGGTGTTGATTGAGGCGAAGCAGAGATTTACCCGTTCCCTGTAGTTTTATTCTCATCAAAGAAATGCGCGATGTCCGCCGAGGCAGTAAACTAGGTTGTTTGCGGTTTAGCGTATAGAGATCCCGAATATGTTCAATGAAGGTCTGATCCAGACCGTTATCTTGCTCGGAGCGGCAGTGCTCATCGTTCCCGTGTTTCAATTCCTTCGCCTGGGGAGCGTGCTTGGATTCCTGGCGGCAGGGATGCTGATTGGACCGGGGGGGTTGGGCTTGATCACCGAGCTCGAGCAGATCCGCAGTCTGGCGGAGTTGGGCGTGGTCTTCCTGCTGTTTATTATCGGGATCGAGCTCAAGCCGGCCAGGTTGTGGTTGATGCGCCGCCAGGTGTTTGGCATGGGCAGCGCACAGGTTGTGGTGACAGGACTGGTACTTACCTTTGTTTTGATGGTATCGGGGTATCAGCCTTCGGTTGCGGTGCTGCTCGGGTTGGGACTGGCGCTCTCCTCCACGGCCTTTGTTCTGCAGATCCTGACCGAGCGCCAGGAGCTGGCCAGCGGACATGGCCGGGCCGCTTTCGCCATATTGCTGTTGCAGGATCTGGCTGTTGTGCCGCTATTGGCCATGGTGCCATTGCTAGCCAACCCGGAAAGCTCATTGGGCGGGGACATGGGACTGGCGCTGGGTGAATCGTTCGGCAGTGTCGTATTGGTGATTCTCATCGGGCGTTTCCTGCTGCGACCCGTCCTGCATCAGGTTGCACTGCATGGGTCGCAAGAGATCTTTCTTGCCACCGGCCTGCTATTGGTGCTTGGTACGGCAGTGCTCATCGAGCATGCCGGTATGTCGATGGCCATGGGCGCTTTTCTGGCCGGGCTGCTGATTGCCGACTCGGAGTTTCGTCACCAGATTATGGCCGACATTATGCCGTTTCGTGCCATTTTGCTGGGTCTGTTTTTTATGAGTGTCGGCATGATGGTGGACCTTGGCGTCATGGTGGAGCGTCCCTGGCGGATCATCGGCTTCCTGCTGGGTTTGATTGCTATTAAGGCCGTTGTGCTCTGGGGAGTGGCGCGAATGTTCGGTGTCTCAAAGCTGGCATCACGTCGTCTGGCGCTTATGTTGGCACAGAGTGGGGAATTCGGTTTTGTCCTGTTTGGGACGGCGTTGCATGTAGGGCTCTTTGATGGCGGGCTTTACCAGGAGGCCATCCTGGTAGTGGCATTGAGCATGGTGGTGACTCCGTTGCTGGCCGCCCGTTTCCCGCAACGCAAGGAATCAGACATCATCGGGGAACTCGAGGAGGTGGATGCTTCGCTACGGACCGTGGTGTTGGAGGAGAGCCCTAAGGTGCTTATTGCCGGTTTCGGGCGAATGGGACAGCGTATCGCCAACCTGATGCGAGATGCCGGGGTAAGCTACGTTGCCATCGAAATGCGCCCTAAACTGGTAGAGCAGGGGCGGGAAAAGGGTTTCTCTGTTTTTTACGGTAACGCCAGTCAGAAAGAGGTGCTGGAGAGCGCCGGAGTAGCCGGAGCCAGCTTAATGGTGGTGGCAGTGGACAACCCCGATGTCGTGGCGCGATTGGTGAGTGATGTCCGTCGTCTCCATCCTGAACTCCCGATCTTTGCCAGAGGCCACAGTCATTCGCGTTGCATGCAACTGCTGTCCATCGGCGCCTCAGGAGTTGCTTCGGAGAACCTGGAGGCAAGCCTGCAATTAGCACGTTTCGCACTCAAGGCTGCCGGGGTGGATGAGATGCAAGTGGAGATGTTACTGGAGGAGTATCGTACCCACTACTACCGTGCGCTGAATCCTCCTGAGTAGCTAACGTTACCAATCCTGCTCGACTTGTGACTTGCGATAAGCAACTCCATATCCTGGGGAATATTGAACAATAGGAGGATTCCCTTCGTGAAACATGAGTTTTGGCTGGAACGCTGGGAACAGAATCAAATCGGCTTTCACCAGGCGGAGATCAATCAGTACCTCACTTCCCACTGGGCAGGACTGGGGTTGGCGCCCGGAGCCCGGGTGTTCGTGCCGCTGTGTGGCAAAAGCCTGGATATGCTGTGGCTGTTTGAGCAAGGCCATCCTGTACTCGGCAACGAAATAAGCGACAAGGCCGTTGAGGCCTTTTTTCGCGAGAATGATCTGCCGGTGACAGTGAGCAGGGAACCGCGCTTTACTCGCTATGCCTCGGAAGGTCTGGAGCTTCTTGTCGGTGACTTTTTTGCTTTGACACAGGCTGATATGGAAGAGGTGCGCGCGGTCTACGATCGTGCCGCATTGATTGCATTGCCCCCGGATATGCGAATGGCTTATGCCGCTCACATGTCCACTCTGCTTCCGTCTGGCGCCCATATCCTTCTCGTGACCATGGAATACCCGCCAGCGATGCTGGAGGGCCCACCCTTCTCGGTGACCGATGAGGAGGTGCATCAGCTTTACAGCAAGGATTTCGCGATAGAGCTCAGGGCGGACTGGGAGGGAGCTGAAGGGCCACGTGGAGTCATGGTCACTGAACGCGTTTATGTGCTGACACGTCGCTGAAGGTTCTGCTAAGTGAGGCACACTCCCGACAGACGCTGCGCACAGTTCCTCGGTTTTCTGATGGACACCACAGAATATTCCTGAGCAAGATGCTATGAATTAACGGATGGTGGAGCGGAAGGGAAATGCAGGATGTCCGGAGTGGAAGCGTTGGGAAAAGTGGCAGGAGAGGATGCTGTGGCGGGATCGGCACTGAGTGTCGAGGAACTCGCCGGTTTGCCGCTGTTTCGTGGTGAGAGTCCCGATGCACTGGTATGGTTGCAGGAGGTCGCCGTACCCATGCAGTTGAAGGCCGGCGAGGTGTTACTCAGGCCAGGCCAACACAACGATAAACTCTATATTCTGCTGCGTGGTTCGCTGACGCGTGAAGGGCGCCCGGAGAGTGCCACCATTCTTCCTGGGGAGTGTGTTGGTGAGTTGTCGATGGTGGATGAAAAGCCAACGGTCAGTTACATTACCGCCGATGAGGCGAGTTCCTTGCTGGTGATAGGGAGAGGTGCCTTCTGGCGCCTGAACAGCACTTCCCATGTGGTTTCCAGAAACCTCCTCTATATGCTCTCCTCACGCCTGCGAAATGACATCGATATCCTCAATGAATCCTTGCAGCTGCAGCACCAACTGGAGCAAAAGGCGCTAATCGACCCTCTGACAGGCTTATATAACCGGTTCTGGCTGGAGCAGATGGCTGACCGGGTGATCGAGCGTGCACAGTTTGCCGGTATTCCCCTGGGTGTGATCCTGATGGACGTGGATCATTTCAAGGATTATAACGACAACCATGGTCACCTTGCCGGTGACGAGGCGCTACGCGTGCTGGGGGCGACGCTGAAGCGTTATCTTCGCGCCGAGGATTTTGCCGTGCGTTACGGCGGCGAGGAGTTTGTGGTCATCCTGCAGCAGGCAGGGGAGGATGAGATAGTGCGGGCGGCTGAGCGCTTACGCCGGGCTCTTGCGGTGGCGACAATCGATAACCTTGGCGGCAAACCTCTTCCTCCCATTACCGCGTCTATCGGGGCGGCGCTGCTTCGGCCTGGTCAGAATCTGGCGACTTTGCTTGAGCAGGCTGACAAGGCGCTCTACCGGGCCAAGTCTCAGGGGCGAAATCGCGTTGCACGCTGAACAGCCGGTTGTTCGGGATACTCCACGCGTGGCTCATCCGTTGTGCTGTACGCTTTGGGGGTGGCCCGGGTGAATGGCCTCCTGCTAAGATTCGGGATGATGTGAAGCGAGAAGATGGGCATGGTTGTAGATATTGACGAGGCGCAGATCAAACCTGCCAAGGCGGCTCATGAACTGTTCATGGTGAATCTTGGAATGTTGCTGCTGCTCGGCCCGATGGCGATCTTTCTCGATATAGGCCGGATGGGGATCGTACTGCCAATTCTGGTGTCCCTGCTGTTTATCCTTTATGCATGGCGTCGAAGCCTTCACCTGGCCCGAAGCGGCCCCTGGTTTGTGCATGTGCACTGGCGGCTGGCCCTCCGTAATTACCGCTTGCTGGTCATCGGTTTTGCCCTGACCCTGATCTTTTTGCTCATTAGCTGGGGCCTTGAACAGGCGATCGATCCGCAAAGCCCCAGCCACTTTCTTGCTGTGGCACTGACGCGCATCGGGGTGATGCCGACGATTATCTTGATATTTGCCTGTTTCGTGATCGAGAACGGCGCGCTGAATCAGGTGCTTCGTCATGAAGTGCCGGAGAGACTGGTCAAGGCCTATCCACCCCCCCCAGAGGTTATGGTGAAACCTGAATAACCTGAGTGGTGCTTCATCAATCATCCTCCTCCCATTCCGGGCTGGTCCTGCCCCTGTCTGAGCCGTAATAGGAGGGCGTCTCAAGCATGCGCAGGGGTGTCGCCTGTTCATCGCGGACCATGACCATACCGCGAACTCGCCGGCGTGTGGGCATCTTCTCTTCACTGAACCGCCCGGATAAGCGTGTGCCGTCTGGCTGAATAAGCTGGTATTCATCGGCGAGTTGTACGAACAGGGTATGGTAGCCGCCCNNCCTCGAGCGCGAACCTGATAACCGACGCGACCCAGTGAGGCGAGGGTGGTGACAAGACCTTCCGGGTCATTGTAAAGGCGATGTTCGCGAAGGTCGGGACCGATTCCGTCCAAAGCGAGCACACGCACCAGAACAGTGGGGCGGATTGAGGCTTCTGCAAAAACTAGCCCACGTGAGCTTGAGGGATAATCGGCGGATGCCATCGCGAGAAAAGCGAGTGGTAACAGGGCCAGAACTAGCAGTGCGCGTAACATAAGAGGAATCCTCGCGGCTATTGATCGTGCCGTGAGCGTAGCAAGTGGAACTTAACGGGTTGTTAAAATTCTGTATAGGGCGTTAAAGGCTTAAAATGTTTCTTACGGCCTGTTGCGTTTTTCCGCCTGTTTTTGCTCTCTCACGCACTCCCTGAGCGAATTTCAACAGCTGTTAACTGAGCCTCAATGAAAGGGGCTACCCCTGATCATGCTTGCTGGGGGGGCTGTCATCACCCTGAATTGTGTCAGGATGAACGCCGCAGGCCTCATTTCCGGGGACGGCCATATCGATTTTGCGTGGGTAGGGCAGGTCCATATTCTCCATGATGTGAACGAACTCCTTGAGACTCTTGTTCTGACCAAGCCGCGGGTTGCGGCTTTTCTCCTGGCCGATAGTCGAGACAAACCGGCCATCATAATCGTGGCAGGGATAGACCAGGGTCTCATCGGGGAGGGTGAATAACTTGTCATGAATGCTGCGATAGAGGGTGCGGGCATCGCCGGACTGAAAGTCGGTGCGGCCGCAGGCATCGATGAGCAGGGCATCGCCGCTGAACAGCATCTGCTGTGTGCCGTTGTCGATAAGATAGGCATGATGATGATCGGTATGGCCCGGGGTGAACAATGGGTGGAGGGCCAGATTGCCGATGCGGAACGGTTCTCCTTCGCGCAGGCCGATGTCCACGCAGACCGCTTCAACCATCGCCGGATAGATGATGCGACTGCCTGTCAGTTCGTGCAGTCGTCTGGCGCCGGTCAGGTGATCGGCATGCACATGGGTATCGATGGTGTAGTCGAGCTTGAGGCCCAGCTGTTGCAGCAGTGCCAGATCGCGTTCGACCGTCTCGAGCACCGGATCGATGAGCGCCGTTACCCCGATCTCGGGATCGCTGAGGAGGTAGGTGTAGGTACAGGATTCAGGTTCGAGAAGTTGCCTGAAGATCATGTCTTTTTCCTCCATTACAAGCGGTGTATACAGGATAGACGCCGGGTGACGATTTGATGCCGGCCTTAACGGGCGCCGGATATCCTCTATTTTTGCGGGGTTGAATAGCTGCTGACTGTCGCCATTTACGGGCTTTGTCCCGAGTCATCTATTTTGGAGGTAATAATGGAATTCAGTCCTTGTCAGGGCGGCAGCAACTGCACAGAAGGCGGTAGTCATTGCCAGGGCTGCGGACGCAGTCATGAGGAGATTGCCGAGACGCGTGAGTTGATTGATAGCCTGGCGCAGTACATTGTCAAAATGGATTATGAGAACGTTGAGGACTTCCTCAAGTTTGTCGCCATCAAGGCACATGGCAAGGCGCACATGCTGAAGCTGGCCGGTTAAGACCAGCCACACCATTTCCACGCGCGGCGTGGGAATGGTGTTTGATTTGCCCTGGTCCAGAGTAGACGTTCCCACGCCAAAGGAGAGATAATTTCCCCCACGCACCCTTCTTCTTTCTCAATGCACTAGCATTACAAAAACCGTTACATTGAAGGGCGTCCCCAATGTTGTTGTTGATCACGGCGCTGATTCAGTCTCCGGTTGGGGGGGCCTTTGTGGCCAGCTTTGTCGCCGGCGCGACTACGGCGGTGGGTGCCCTGGCGGTGTTGTTTATTCGCCGGCTCTCACAGACCACCGAGGACATCCTCCTCAGCACCGCTGCGGGGATTATGCTCGCCGCGTCATTTTTTTCCCTTATCCTTCCCGGTATCGAGTACGGTATGCTGCAGTTCGACGACAAGCAGTCTGCCGTGTTGGTAGTGATTGCCGGAATAATGATAGGAGCTCTGATGCTCTGGTCGTTGCATCACTTTGTTCCCCATGAGCACTTGCACCTGGGCCGTGAAGGACCGGAGACGACCCGGATCAAGCGGATCTGGTTGTTTGTCTTTGCCATTACCCTGCACAACCTGCCGGAGGGTATGGCGGTGGGGGTGGGGATGATGCAGGAGAACACCACTGCCGGGGCTACTCTGGCCCTGGGGATCGGTCTGCAGAATATCCCCGAGGGACTGGCGGTTTCCGTGGCCCTGTTGAGCGTGGGTTATCGTCGTAGTACCGCCATATGGGTAGGGGCCGCCAGTGGTTTGGTCGAACCCTTGGGGGGATTGTTCGGCGGAACCCTGGTGTGGATCGCTCAACCGTTGCTGTCGCTGTTTCTCGGAGTGGCGGCAGGCGCGATGCTGTTTGTGATCTCCGAAGAAATCATCCCGGAAACCCATCGTCGAGTCGGATACAGTCATGCGACCTTTGCCCTACTNNGTTTGCCTGAAGCCGGAGGGAAAACGGGGATAGCCTTTCCTGTTTTCCCTCACTTCCGCTTCAGACGATTAATTTAGCACTCCCCGGAACTCCTTCATCACTACCTGGTCGAGCAGTGCTGCAACGGTCGGTGTTCGGGCAACTTCGATATGGAGGCCGTCAAAGACATCGGCGATCATCTCCTCCAGTTCCAGCTCCTCGTCAGCGTTCATGTGCAGGTCTTCGACCAAGCGGCTCTCATCGCTGATGGTGTCGATATTGGTGTGGAGTGCATCGGCAATGACAGCCTTCAGGCTCATGCCCATGAGGTGCTTCACCGATTCCAGTTCGTTGTTACCAACTTTGATACACATGCTTCTACCTCCTGCCTGATTTGCGTTTGGGTTGCCGGACGGTTCTCTTGCGGACATGCACTTTAGAAAGTTAGTAAATTAGAATTTAGTGATAAACTGTACAAACTCCATTGATCCGGATCAAGAAAAGGTGGATTAGGTGAAGGCGTGGTGTTGTTTCGTTACAACAGGATGAGGTTTAGCACCTATAACCTGGAGGTGAGCGGCTCCGGGGGGGGGAAGGCAATTACGCGGTTGCGCCCCCGATGCTTGGCCTTGTACATCATACTGTCAGCGCGTCTGAGTAGATCGCCAATGGTTGTATCCTGTACATTGAGTTCGGTGACTCCAATGCTGACGGTGAGCCGGTAGGCCGTGGAGGCGAAGGCCTCCTCGATTCGTGCACGCAAGCGCTCGGCTGTTTGCATCGCCCCTTCCTGCGATTCCTCGGGAATGATGATGGCAAACTCTTCACCGCCGAGTCGGCCAAAGATATCGGGTTTGCGCAGACTGCTGCGACACAGCTGGCTGAAGCGTTGAAGTGCCTCGTCACCGCTGCTATGACCATGTTGATCATTGATCTCCTTGAAGTGATCCAAATCGAGCATCAGCAGTGACAAGGGGCGGCCGTAGCGGTGGCTGCGACTGATCTCCTCCTCCCCCAACTGCATGAAATAGCGCCTGTTGGTTGCCCCTGTCAGTTCATCGGTGCGGGTCTGGTGCAGCAATTTTTTTTCCAGCTTGAGTCGCTTGGCGATCTCCTCTTGCAGCGCTTCCCGCGACGAGCGTTCGCGCATCAGTTCGAGAAACTCCTTGCGTTTGATAAGGTGAAAGCGGCCGCAGAAAATGGCTCCAATCAGGTTGGCGCCGAGCATGATCATGGCCAGTTGCAGCAATAACAGCTGGCTGAGATCGTAAATGGTGACAGCCAGGATGAAGAACCCGGCTGAGAAGGCGAGCGACAGAATATTGGCCACAACCAGACGGTTGGGCATGAGCAGATACATCGCGATGGCAACCAGCACCACGGCAAGGGAGGCGGCCACGATGTCGGTTTGCAGGACTGTGAAAATATACAGCAGCAGTCCGCCGGCAAGTGCCTGGAAGAGGAAAATGATCTTGTCGAACAGTGTATGACTTTGGGTGATGCTGATCACGCCAATGGTGAGCAGGCCACCGATAAGGATCACTGTGCGAATGACAAGTGAATAGAGAAAACCGTTATCGGCGCGTACCATGAAGTAGTCGCTGATGGTATAGATCACCAGCAGGGTAAGGGCGATAAGCAGGGTAAGACGTGTCTGGGTGACCGTCCCTTTGTGCGACCATTGGCGGAACCGCAGTTCGGTCGCCGGATCGGTGAACTCTGCTTTTCGGTAGTCAATCGTAGTGTCAAGATCACTTGTTATGTGATTCATATTTAGAAATTGCACCAGACCTATACGGTTATAGCAGTGTAGTTGAATGTCGGCGGAGTGTGAGGCGCTGGCTTCGATTGGCGGTTTTTTTCCGCGAAAGGTGAGAGCTTTCTCTCTGTATTTGAGAAAAGCGTTCATTCATTCCGGGTTGGCCAAGGCGGTAACAAGGGGTTTTCAGCTTAGCGATTCTTCTACAGCATTTGTTGTAGGAAGTCGCATGATTATTGTGGAACACTTAATTATGTCATCGAAATCCGCCAGTTTTACCGCAGTGAGCAAGCTGCTCGATAGCGCGATAAACAATGCCTCGCATCAGGGCTATCGGGCCGCTGTCGTGTTCAGTGGAGAACGTGAGTGGGGGCTGGCCCTTATGCAGGCTGTGCTGCCTGCGTTTCACTTGCCGCGCATGCTGTGGCTTGGCGACCTCATTCCATCGGGAATGGTTGTATTGGAAAAGAGTGAGGCGCGCCGTCAGCTTGGGCAGGAGCTCGATGGGGTAATACTGGATGCCTATGCCGGTTTCGATGCTGAAATCTTTGGTGCGGCGGTAGGGGCCTTGCGTGCCGGCGGCCTGTTTGTGCTGTTGTCCCCGCCACTGGAGTCCTGGCACGATTATCCCGATCCGGAGCATGCAAGGCTGGCGGTTACACCGGTCGAGCCCAGGGCGATTTCTGGTCGGTTCCTGCAGCATATTGCAAAGGTCTTGCAGGACAGTCCCAATATACACGTGATCAGGCAGGAGCAGGCTGTGCCTGATATTGCCCGCCTGCAAGGGAGGGAGTGGCAACCTCCATGGCAGCAGGAAGGGGTGACCGTTGATCAGCGCCTGGCGGTGGAGGCGACCCGGCATGTGGCCCGTGGCCACCGTCACCGGCCCCTGGTTTTGACCTCCGATCGGGGACGCGGCAAAAGCACCGCACTCGGTGTTGCTGCGGCACAGTTGTTACAGGAGGGGGTGTCGCCGATCCTGGTGACTGCTCCACGCCTGGCGGCGGTCGAGCAGGTGTTTGCCCATACCGAGCGTTGCCTGCAGGGTGCCGAACGCTCCCGCGGGGAGTTGGCGTGGCAGGGGAAAAAGCTGGCCTTTGTAGCTCCGGATGCACTGACCCGACAGTTGCACAAGGCGGCGCTGCTGCTGGTGGACGAGGCAGCGGCGATCCCTACCGGATTGCTTGAGAGGATGCTGACCGACCATGCACGTGTCGTTTTTGCCAGCACCATCCATGGCTATGAAGGGACCGGTCGTGGGTTTGCCGTGCGTTNNCGATGCCCGTACCCCCGGCTGGCGTCTGCAGCGGCTGACGCAACCGGTGCGGTGGGCCGAAGGCGATCCGCTGGAGCGATTCAGCTTTCGTGCCCTGCTGCTCGATGCCGAGCCTGCCTCGGATGCGGATGTGGCTGAGGCCACACCGCAGCACTGTGTTTTCGAGCAGATGGATCGCGATGTCCTGCTGCAGGATGAAACCATGCTGGTCGAGTTGTTCGGTCTGCTGGTGCTGGCCCATTACCGCACCAGCCCTGATGATCTGCGTTATCTGCTCGATGGCCCTAATCTGCGGATCTGCATTCTGCGTTATGGCAAGCATGTGGTGGCCACGGCTCTGGTGGCGCGGGAGGGTGGGCTCCTTCCGGAACTGGCGCAAGCGATCTATGAAGGACGGCGGCGCGCCCACGGCCATCTGATGCCCCAGTCCCTGGCAGTGCATGCGGGTTTTGCCGAGGCGCCTGTGTTGCGCGCTGATAGAGTGGTTCGCATTGCCGTGCATCCTGCGCTGCAGCGGCGCAGACTGGGCAGCAAGTTGCTGCAGCATGTGCGCCAACAGGCGCAGCAGAGCGGCGCGGACTACCTGGGTGCCAGTTTCGGCGCGACAGAAAAGCTGCTCGATTTCTGGCAGGGGGGCGGACTGCTTCCCGTGCGCGTCGGGCTGACTCGCGAAGCCTCTAGCGGTACCCATTCGGTGATGGTGATGCAGCCGCTGACCCAAGACGGCGAGACGCTGTTCGCCGCGGTGCAGACACATCTGGCCGGGCAGTTGCCCCTACTGCTGGGCGAGCCGTTGGCCGATGTCGAGGCGGCGCTGGCGGTGAGAGTGTTTCCGTTATTGCCATTTCCCGAAGCGCGGCTAACTGATCAGGACTGGCACGATGTACGCTCGTTTGTCGAGACATTGCGTGGCTACGAAGTCTGCCTTCCTGCGCTCTGGCGCCTGGCCGGACCGGTCCTGTCGGCAGGGAGTTTCCTGACTAAGGCGCAGCGTAAACTGCTATTGGAAAAGGTGCTGCAACGCCGGGGGTGGAAGGCGGTGGCTGATGCCCATGGCATGAGCGGCCGTGCCGAAGCGTTGGCGTCGCTGCGTGAGGTCTACCGGTGTATCCTTGAACACTATCGTCCGCCGGTTGGTTGAGGTTGCGACTTAACCATCGACCGCTTCGGCAAAGTGCCGGAGCCGTTCCATCTTCGACTCAAAATTCTCATAGCCGTGACTGCCGCCTTCTTCGATCTCAAGGGTTGCGCCGGGCAGGAAGTCGATGGTGGTGCGGTGATCGATAAGCTCATCCCCCAGCTGGACCATCAGCAGCAGTTTGTCCGTGCGCGCACCTGGTGAGGCATAGCGGTGTAATGACTCAAGGTGAGTGGCGGTAAATTCGAACTGTGAGCCGTCGTAGTAGTGGCGGTTCATGCCAAGAACCTTTTCTAATGGTGAGTTCAGTTGGACTACAGGGTTGATCAGTATCGTCGGCAGGTCGAATTTTTGCGACAGGTAGAGTGCATAATAACCCCCAAGCGAACTGCCGAGCAGCAGCGGCGGAGCGGGCAGGGCATGGATGAACTCCTCCAGGGTCTCCACTGCCAGATTGGGAATGTGGCTGAGTGAAGGGGTATAAATCGGATCGAAATGTCGGCGCAGCACCTGCGCCTTGGCCGAGTGAGCCGAACTGGCGAAGCCGTGGATGTAGAGTAGTGGTCTGGGCATGGTTGAGAGTGCTGGTTACCAACGGGGTGATTGATTGTCACAGGAGCGGCCAGGGTTGAATATTGGCCGATTGTATCATTGCCGCTGGTGCATTGAAGCCGGTTCGGCTCAGACCCGTGTTTCGGTTTCGTTTAGCGGCTCGTCCCATTGCTCCGGAGGGGTGTCGGTGATGCCGGTGCCGTAGTCGTCGGTCTCGCCGATGTCGATCGGACCGCTCCAGTTTTCCGGTTCATCGCAGATTTCGATTTCGAGGGTGTACCAGGTGTCCAGATCGACCTCTTCGAGATCNNGCATTGGCCCTTGTCCAGATGACGGTACCAGTTGCCTATGATGGGATCGGATTCGGTAGCCATGCGGAGTGCCTCCTGGGTTGCCACCGGAAATGCCTGGAACAGGGCGTATCTCGCTGCTTACAGACCTGTTCTTAAATTTAGTTGAGATGATACCGGGTTCAAGCAGCATCCGGTGGGCAGCCGTGGTGTGGCCTGGCGGCCATGGTTTCAACGGTGCAGGGGGCAANNATGACATCCACCCCCTGTCATGGATATACTCTGCCAGGTTATTCAATACGGCGCTTCTCCCGGAATGGGACAAGCAAGTATTTGTCGTCTCAGTCAAAAAAAGAACACCGCCATTGACGCTTTCCTATCCTCTTATTCTGCTTTGCCCGGTGGGCAATATAGCGCCAGCCGGCTCCCGGCGAGCGGCCTGCTCTAACAGCCAGTCGGCCCGGTGAGCGGTATGTTCTTTACTGACGATCACCCCCATTTGTTTCGCCCGCTTACCGGCAAGTACCGCGAGCAAGTCGTTGCCTGCCTGAGTGCGCTCTATGGCCGCTTCTATACTACCCACGCCGATTACAGCCGCTTGTTTGACCGCGAACAGGTGCTGGAGGTATTCGCCGAGGCGATCACCCGCACGCCGTTGCTTGATGGTGACGATGAAGTGGGTGTACCGCGCGGCGAGCGGGAGCAGGCCAACTGGGTGTTGAACCTGTTGCTCGA
>JABAOG010014294.1_pt1 | contig 46274 bp, 35 predicted proteins | sample 7062131 | NCBI WGS metagenome assembly JABAOG01 (sample SAMN14538629, study PRJNA623070) | marine sediment metagenome | biome: marine biome [ENVO:00000428]; feature: marine pelagic biome [ENVO:01000023]; material: deep marine sediment [ENVO:00002113] | place: India: Arabian Sea | collected... | reverse complement strand
CACCGATCACGTTGACGCTGGGCGAAAGCCCAGCGCGCGGCTTGCCGACGTTCCGTAAACGGCCCTGCCCTCTTCGCCTGCCCGAACGGGAGGGTTGCCATTGTGTTTGCTCCATAGAGCGACCGCCCATGGCTTGAACTGCGGCGGCGATCGGATGGATCATGCACGCGTAGATCGGCGCAGTTCCGCGGCGGCAGCCTAACCCGCAGCGATTGTTGCCGAGGCGTGACGGCTGATGCCAACGCATTAATGCACCGAAGAGGCTTCGCCATGACAGGCATCCATCCCTTTCGCATCGACGTCCCCGACGAGACACTCGATCGAATACGGAGCCGGGTCGCCGGATACCGCTGGCACGAAATGCCTGATGATGGTGGTTGGGCCTACGGCACGAATCTCGATTACATGAAGGAGCTTTGCGCGTATTGGGTCGACGCATTCGACTGGCGCAAGCAGGAAGCCGAGATCAACCGCTTCTCCCACTACAAGGTCTCCGTCGAGGGAATCGACCTGCATTTCATCCACGAGAAAGGCAGCGGGCCTTCGCCCCTGCCGCTCATCATCAGTCACGGCTGGCCCGGTTCCGTGGTCGAGTTTCTCGACATCATCGAGCCGCTGGCTCACCCGGAGCGCTTCGGCGGCAATGCCGAGGACGCTTTCGACGTCGTCGCGCCGTCCTTGCCCGGATTCGGCTTCTCGGGCCGTCCGCGACGCCCGATGGGACCACGCAAGATGGCCGAGCTGTTCGATGCATTGATGACCGAAGTGCTGGGCTACGACGGCTATCTCGCCCAGGGCGGCGACTGGGGCGGCGCTATCTCGAGCTGGCTCGGATTCGAGCACGCAAAAGCCTGTCGGGGCGTGCATATCAATATCCTGACCATGCGCCATCCGGACGGACCGCGAGGCCCGGAGGAACAAGCCTGGGCCGTCGATTTCGAGCGCGAGCAGCTGATGGAGGAAGGCTATCGCACCCAGCAGGCCACCAAGCCGCAGACCTTGAGCTACGCGATGATGGACAGCCCCGTCGGCGTCGCCGCCTGGATCATCGAGAAGTTCAACTCCTGGTCCGACACAGACGGGGACGATGTAGAAAGCGTGTACACCAAGGACCAGCTGCTCACCAACATCATGGTCTATCTGGTCACGGGCACCTTCAACACGGCGTCGTGGATCTACTACGGCCGGCGCGAGGAAGGCGGCCGCGTCATGTCGCCTGAAGGCAAGCGGGTCGAAGTTCCGACGGCCGCCGCGTTGTTCCCCGCGGAATTTCTTTCCTGGCCGCCCCGCTCTTACGCAGAGCGCATCTACAACATCGTTCGCTGGACCGAGATGCCGCGCGGCGGCCACTTTGCGGCAATGGAGCAGCCCGAGCTTCTGACCGAGGACATCAGGGCTTTCGCACGCACGCTGCGATGAGCACGCGTGCCCGGAACGTGGGGTCCGTGCGTGCTGTCGTCACCGTTCCGGCTTCACATCGAGGCCGGCCCTCCGCAGCCCCTCCATCAACCCCTCTACCAGCTCGCGTGGCATGCCACGGGCTCGAAAAGGCGCACGCGGGTCCTCCGGATAGTCAGGACGGAGCTCGAGAAGATGCTTCAACGTTTTCTCAGCTTTGTCCTGCTCACCGTTCATGGCGTAGGCGGCAGTGAGACTCGCCTGGACCATGTAGTTCCCCGGCAAGTTCATTTTCAACGCCATGTCACGCGACTTTGCATACTCGCCTAAGAGAAAGTAATCGAGATGCCAGGTCTGGTACAGCCAGCTTTGATGCTTCGGATTGAGCTGCATGGACCGGGACACCCACTCCTTGGCCGTCTCCCACTGGCCCGCGTAGCCCATCCAGGTGCCGAGATCAGCCAAGACGAAGGCGTCGTTGGGATTGAGCTCGATAGCCCTTTCGGCGAAATTCTGGAACTCCGTCAGGTCTCGAGTGGTCATCTGAGTCAGGATCGCAAGGGCGTAGTATGCATCGGGATTATCCGGATCGAGAGCGACTGCCCGATCCGCCGCCGCGCGGCTCAGCTTCGCCCAGTCGGCTGGTGTATCGATGGCGTATTTTTTCGACTCGATGTAGCTGAATGCCAGCCGCGACCAGCCCAATGAATAGTTCGGATCCAGCTCCATGGCGCTCTCGAGGCAGCTGCGCGCCCGCCGGTGCCGGTCGGGCGCGAAATTCTCGTAAAACCAGTAAGACAACAGCACACAGTCGTAGACCTGAAGACTGCTAGGCGCTTTATGCCGGATCGCATTCTGAACACTTGCATTGAACAGCGGCGCGTCCGCCGAGCCCACCTCCGCAGCCACTTTTTTGGCAATTTCCAGCTGAATATCGAAAACATCCGATACCTCGAGATCCCGGTCGTAGGGACCCGGCGCATCCAGCTGACGGCATGACTTGGCGTCGATCAATGAGGTGGTGACGCGCAGCTTGTCGCCTGAGCGGCGTACACTGCCCTCGAGGATATAATCGGCTTCGAGTGTGTCCCTGATCGCTTCGCAATCCGGATTGTCACGGAATTCGCTCACCGAGCCGGGTGCAAAGACGAAGAGATTCGTGAACTTGGACAGATAGGCGTTGATATCCTTGGTCAGCCCGTCACTGAAGTAGGCGCTGTCGGGATCAGAGCCCAGCTCCTCGAAGGGAATAACGGCGATCCTGGGCCCTGTCGGCACGGACGGCGTGCCATCGTCAAGCAGCAAAAAATAGCCCAGGACCGCTGCTGCGAGCGCCGACGCGGCGCCGGCTATCGCCAATGGCCGGCGCGTCGATCTGCGCCGCAGACCGCGCGCCTTCTCGGCCGGCCAGCACCAGATATCAATCGGTTTGGCGATGTTTTTGAGCTTGTGGCGCCCCGCATAGCCCAACACCAGATCGATTTTGCCGGCGATTTGCTCCGCCACTTGGCCCGCCACACACACGCCGCCGGGCGGCGCGATGCTTTCGAGGCGCGCGGCGATATTGACGCCGTCACCGTAGATTTCCCCACGGTCCTCGAGCACCTCGCCGAGGTTGACTCCGATACGAAGGAGCACACGCCGGTCCTCGGACAAGTCGGCGTTGCGCCGCGCGAGCTCCGCCTGCACCGCAGTCGCCGCAGTGACGCAGGAGACGACGCTGGAGAACTCCGCCAGCACCGCATCACCGGCATAGCGCAGCACCGTGCCGCCATGACTTTCAATGGTGTCACGCGCGAAGTCCAGCGCGTCCATGACGGCGCGATGAGCGCCCATCTCGTCCGCGCCCGTCAGCCGGCTGTAGCCGACCACGTCCGCGTAGAAAATGGTCGTGAGCTTCCGGGTTGCGTCCGCTTCTGACACGGCTTGCTCCGGCTGGCGAGTTGATTTCAGCCCCCGCGGCTCCGCAGTATATCGAATTCAGCGTGCCAAGGCACAAAATCGCGTGAACTCCGGCCGAAGATCGCAGCCGTGGCGTGAAGACGCACGAGAGCAGCGCCGGGAAACGCGCTGCTCTCGTGCACGTGCGCAGGCTAACGGCTGCGCTCAGGCGCTTCGCTTTGCGATGAAACCGTGCGCCACGTTGTCTCGCAGCCCCCCTGCGAGCCGATATTCTTTCTTCAGCGCCGCGAAAGTATCGTTCGAGAAGCGGCCGTAGTCCGCGCGCAGCTCCAGATCGTACAATCTCGCGGAGTTGTATCCGAAGATCTGGTTCTTGACAGCCCCGTCGGCCGGTCCCAGCTCGGCAAAGCCGTGCTTGTTCCGCATTTCCTCGGGGATCTCGAGCCGGCGCATGGCCTCGATCTGCCACTGCGGCGATCCATACAGCACGGAGTCGGTTCCCCAGACGACGTGATCGGCGCCCAGTCCCTTGATCCAGGTTCCGATCACGGCTGCCGCGAAACGCGGGTTTGCCGTGCACGAGTTGGCGAAACTCGTACCCATCTCCGCATATACGTTGTCGACACCATACTCTTGCGGGATGCGCGCCAGGTCGCTCGCCCATTCGATCTCGCCCGACTGCTCGAACTTGGCCAGCGCCGCCTCGGGTGATTCGAGGAATGCCCGTAGCCCCCCGTGATAAATGATGAAATTGAGCTGTGGCCAGTCCTTCGCGGCCTTGCCGACATCCCAGACGGTGTTGTACTGCCACACCCCGGCCCAGCTCTGCTCGTAGTCAGCCGGCATCAGGCCTTTATGAATGCATATGTTACGTATCCCCGCAGCCACAGCTTTCTCATAGAAGGGATAGACCAGCTTCTCGTCGTCGAGACGCCACGGATATTTGGTTTTGGCCGAGAGTGGATCGCCGATCGTGTACATCTTCCAGCTGTTCGGCTGGAGGGCTTCGATTGAGTAATCGACCTTCTCCATCCATCCTTCCTGCCCGGGCGTCACGACCGAGTGGCCGAGCATTCGGCGACTGGCGGCGATGCGGTTGATCATGTTGACCGCATCCATAATCGAGTCGTTGGTCAGGAAGTCCCAGGACGAATCGTCGAAAGGCGCGCCACTCAGCAACGCGACGGAAGTGTCACTGTTGAGAAAAACCTGCCGGACGTAGTTCTCGAACTTGTAGATGTAGAGTTTGTCCGCATCGGCGAGGGCCGAGTTCCAATGCTCTTTTGCATATTGCGCGAGCCCGAGAATGCCCTCTTGCGTGTACCCGTCGTGCACGAAATGCGTTTGAACGTCGAAGATGAACTGATTTTCCAACGCCTTGGCGCGCTCTGCGCTGCGCGCCGGGTCGGCAGCTTCGGCCTCGGAGATGCCGAAAATTCCTCCGAACACCTCGTTCATGGCCAGGAAGGCGGCCGCCATTCCGCAGCTCGTGCCGAGGAATTCTCGCCGGCTGAGCCCTTGCTGCTTGCCGTAGCGATCGGCGAGCTCCTTGATACGCGCCTCCACCTTCCGTTGCTGCTCCGTTTGCGGAATAGGATTGAATTCGCCGTTGGATATGATTTGAGTCGGGACAGGTGACGGATAAGCCGTCTCAGCAGGGTCGGTCTGGTCGAGCTCTCTCTTGCTAAGAAAAATCCCCATTTCAACTCTCCTCTGAATGCGAGCTCCGGACGATGCCCGTGCTCGGCTAATCATGGCTTTTTCGTTCTGCTCTTGCCCGGTCGCCGCGCTCGGCCGAACCTGTGAGGCTCCGGTTGCCCCGGCTTTGCTTTTCTAGGACGGTGCCTCGAGTGGTTCGGCCGAAGTGCTCGACTGCTCCCGAGAATAATGAGGATCATGCGTCAAATCCAGCGTCCGTTGAGGGTGCCGTTCGGACAGGTTGCCCTTCGTGGATGAAATGAGCGCGCGCCCCCGACGGCGCCGCCGGGCGTCCTGGCATCGCTTTTTGAACGCTCTGATTTTCATGCAAAAAATATTGACAGAATTATCGGCTCTGGCATTCGGCGCTGACACGGCGATGGATGGTCGCGACGGGCCATTCCCGGGCCGCGGCGTGAAGGTCGATGTCTCCCCGCATCGAAACCGGGCGAAGGCAACCCGACGCGCTATAGACCCGAGATCGCCACCAGGATGATGCCGCAGGCAATAACGCTCGCGGCCAGTACGCGTTTCACGCCGAGCGGCTCTTTCAAAATCAGCGCCCCGATGACAGCGGCAAAGATGACGCTCGTCTCGCGAAGCGCAGCAACGTGCGCCATTTGCGTCAATGTCAGGGCGTAGATAACGATGGCGTAGGCCGTGAACATCATGGCACCGCCAAAAACACCCGCCTTCCACTCGTTGCGAAGAAAATCGGCCGCCCCCCGGCCGCGCATGAACAAAGCGGCGATGATGAGAGGCACGCCCGAGAAGATGTTCAACATCGCCGTATAGCCGAGAACGTTTCCGGAGATGCGGGCACCGACGCCGTCGAACAACGTGTAGACGGCTATGCAAAGGCCAACGCTCACCGCTCGCAGGAAATCCGGCAGCTGCGGCGTGGCGGACCGCGGTTGATAGGCCAGGGCCGCGATCCCGAGCGAGATCACGATGATGCCAGTGAGCGCAACGCCACCCAGGCGCTCGCCGATCAGCAGCCCGGAGAACATGGCGACGAACAGTGGCGCCGAGCCGCGCGCCACCGGATAGACAAAACTGAGATCGCCCGCGCGGTAGGCCCATATGAGAAAAAAGCAATACGCGGTGAAGCCTGCCGCGGAGCCGATGGCATACGGGACGCTGGCCGTACTCGGCAGGCCCGTGACGAGCAGGACCGCGGCGGCGATGACCATGGTCGGCACTTTGATGAGAACGAACATCAGCAGGCCGTCGCCACCGGTCTTCACGATACTGTTCCAGCTCGCGTGCATGAGCGCCGCCAGCAGGACCAGAGCAACGATGAAGGGGTCGAAGGAGGTTGACACGGCTGCCCTACCGCGCGCGCAAGGAGCCGTTCAGAACCGCTCGGCCCGGAAGGGCGCCGGATCGATGGGCGGAGGCTGCCCCGAGACGAGGCTGGCGATGATCCTGCCGGTGGTCGAAGCACCCGTCATGCCGTGGTGGCCATGACCAAAGGCGAGCAATAGACGCGGATAACCGCGCGCGGTTCCGATGACCGGCAACGAGTCGGGAAGACAGGGTCGGTGTCCCATCCACCGGGACACACGGCTGGCCTCGAGAGCAGGAAACATGGCCGTGGCCCGAGCCACCAGCGCATCGGCGCGGCGGAAGTCCGGCGCTGCCTCGAGTCCGGCGAATTCCACGGTGCCGGCGAGGCGCAAGCCGTGCTCCATGGGGGTGGCATAGACCTTGGTCTCGGCCGAGACCACCGGCAGGCACGGCGCGATCCCCGGCCCTTCGATGGTCGCGTGGTACCCTCGCTGGCTCTCGAGCGGCACGTGTATGCCGAGCGCCGCCGTCAGCTTCGCAGACCACGCCCCGGCGGCGACCACGATCCGATCGGCGAGAATCTCACCGTCACCCGTTCGGACACCGCTCACCTCACCTTCCCGGACGATGATTTCGGTCACCCGGCCGCGCTCGAGCGTCCCGCCGTCGCGCGCGAACTGCTCGGCCAGACAGCGGACGAGCCGGTAGGGATTGCTCACGAATCCGTGATCGAGCAAGAGCACGCCATGGTTGTACTCGTGTGACAGCTCCGGAACCAGCTCACGGAGCTCGGCCGCGCCAAGCACGCGCTGGCGAACCTGGCGTTGTTCGCGCAGATCCCACTCGGGTTGGCCGTCGGTGAGGCTCTTGTGGCTTTTGTAGACGGTGAGCGTCCCGGTTTGCCGGATGAGATCACGGCAACCCGCGTTATCGATGAGCGGGCGGTAGTGCTCATACGTGCCCGCATGCAACGCACGCAGCGCGTCGGCGATAGACGGGATTGTCTGTGCCCTGCCGGCGAGCACGAAACGAATCAACCAGGGCAGCGCTCTCGCCAGGTAGCTGGGCCGAATTCGCAACGGGCCCAGCGGATCGGTCAGCCAGCCCGGAATCTTGCTCAACATTCCGGGCCCGGACATGGGGATACAGCTGCCCGGGCTGAGAGCGCCTGCGTTGCCTTTCGAGCAACCCTCGCCGGGACCCTCGGCATCCACCAGCACCACGTCGTGCCCGTCGCGCAGCAGGTAACTCGCCGAGCATGTGCCGACGATTCCGGCGCCGACGACGACCACCCTCATCGGAGCTTCCCCTCACCCGGTACGGGCACGCGAAGATACTCCGGGCTCGTCACGCCCCGGCGCCGTTACTCGCCCTGCAGGCGGAGCACCAATCGGCGCGGACGCGTCCAAGCCTGGTCCCGCCGTCGCGCAATGAGGGCGCGATGACGGGACCAGACGGACTGTTCTGCGGCTCGACTTCGTGAGGCTAATTCTTCTTCTTCGGCTCTGTTTTCACGTCGTAACGTGCGCGCCACTCGGTGATCAGACGCGTCCTGTTCTTGGCCGCCCAGGGAAAGTCATTGTTGATCATGCGAGTCTGGACTTCCGGCGGAAAGTTATCCCACTTCTTGGTCTTCACCGGCATTGCGACGACGGAGTAACGATGAGCGTAGATCTCCATTGCCGGCTCCGTGACCGACCAGTCGACGAACTTCTTCGCCGCCTCCAGATTCTTGGTGCCCTTCAGGATGGCAACCGCCTGCATTTCCCAACCGATGCCCTCCTCCGGCACGATGATATCGATGGGCGCGCCCTTCGACTTCAGCTTCGCGCCTCGGAAAGGCCACGAGATACCGACCGTGGTTTCACCGGAAGCAGCCTGCTTGCAGGGCTTGGAACCGGAGTGGGTGTACGACGAGATGTTATTGTGCAGCTTGTCCATGTAAGCCCAGGCCTTGTCCTCACCCCAGATCTGAATCCAGCTCGACACGTCGAGAAAGCCGGTACCCGACGAGGCGGGATTGGGCATCGTCACGTGCCCCTTGTAGACGGGGTTGGTCAGATCCGACCACTTCGTCGGAACCGGCAGGTTGTTCTTTTTGGCTTCCACGGTGTTGAAGCAGATGGCGCCCGCCCAACCGTAGATTCCGACCCAGTGATCGGGCTCGTTGTTTCCGTCCCGATAGCGCGTGTCGAGCTTCTCGACGCCCTTCGGCGTATACGGCACGAACATACCGAGATCGTCGAAGGTCAACATGCTGGTCGCCGCCAGGGCAAAAATCGCGTCGGCCCTCGGATTGTCTTTCTCGGCCAGGACGCGGGCGGCAATGATGCCCGTCGAGTCACGGACCCAGTTAATCTTGATGTCCGGATTCGCCTTCTCGAAAGCCTCGGCAATGACTTTGAGGTTGTCGGCATCGGTGGTCGAGTAAACCGTGAGTTCCGCGCCGCCGGCACCGGAGGCGCCAAACAGCAGAGCCCCGGCCGCGATCACCGGTGCCATCAACCGAGCTAAAGTGCGTTGCGCGTGTCGTTTTTTTCCAGTCATGATCTCGCTCTCTGTTAGTTCAGTTCTTCTCGGCCGCGGCGCGGGTCGCCCCCACTCGCCAGCGGCGCCGTTCATAGTCGAGGATTTCGCTCCGGGCGGTGGCGTGATTGTAGCCATCTCGTCTTCCGCCCCCGAGCCGAGAGGTCGCCCCCGCCCCCTGGAGCGCCATGATAGCGCAAATGAACCGCCGACAATCGTCAAAATTCGCGCCTCGTCTGGGTATTTTCCGACCATCCTGATACATTTCGGCGTGCATACGGGTGGCGATCCGCGACAACTTCGCTGGGGGGGTCGTCTTCTGCCGCCACGAAAGAACCAACCGCCAGGGGGTCTTTACGCATGGGAGAAAGGGCTGCGGGCGGCCCCGAGCCGTACCTGCAGATAGATCGCGTCAGCAAGTCCTTCGGCCATTTCCAGGCGCTCGAGGACATCTCGTTCGATATCCACGAGGGCGAGTTCGTGTGCTTCCTCGGCCCCTCGGGCTGCGGCAAGACGACGCTGCTCAGGTGCATTGCGGGTCTCGAATTTCAGACCGAGGGCATCATTCGTCAGAGCGGCGTAGACGTCTCCTGGCTGCCGCCGTCGAAGCGTGACTTTGGCATCGTCTTCCAGTCCTATGCCCTTTTTCCCAATCTGAGCGTCTTCGACAACGTTGCCTACGGTCTTATCAACAAGCAGATGGCGGCGTCCGAAATCGAGCAGCGTGTGGCGAGCCTGCTGAGCCTGGTAGACCTGACACGTCACACGCACAAGTACCCCGGCCAGCTCTCCGGCGGCGAGCAGCAGCGCGTGGCCCTCGCGAGGGCGCTCGCCACTTCGCCGGGGCTCTTGCTGCTCGACGAGCCCTTGTCGGCGCTCGACGCCAAGGTGAGGGCCCATCTTCGCCGCGAGATTCGCGACCTTCAGAAGCGCCTCGAGGTGACCACCATCATGGTCACCCACGATCAGGAGGAAGCCCAGACCATGGCCGACCGCATCGTCGTCATGAGCCATGGGCGGGTCGAGCAGATTGGCACTCCCAATCAGATTTACGACGAGCCCGCGAGCCCCTTCGTCGCGGATTTCATCGGCGTCATGAACTTTCTCCCAATCACCATCACGGAAAAGTCGTCGCTACGCTGTGAAGAGCTGTCACTTCAGTGCGACGCCGCCAGCTTCGACACCGGGCAACGGCTGACAGCCGCCATTCGCCCGGAGGACATCGTGGTCCTCGACGACGACGAAGCCGGGGCCAACGCTTTCGAGGTCACCATCCAGGAGATCGAGTTTCTGGGCTCTTACATAAGGCTTTATCTTCGTTGCGCAGCGCTTGGCGAGCACGAGCTGCGCGCCGACGTGCCGAAAAGCCTGGTGCAGCGCCTTTCGTTTGCGCCGCGGCGCCGGCTGCGGATTCGAATCCCGCCCGATTGCATACGCCTCTACCGGGGCGAGATCTGATCCGTGAGCGCCACCACCCAGGCCGTCGTCGCCACCCGCCGCCGCACCGTCCTCGATGCCGACGACTGGGTGGTTCGCGGCGCTCTCATCGTCTTCGGCGTCTATTTCCTCGTGACGCTCATCGTGCCGTTATTCATGATGATCTCGCGGAGCGTGCAGAACATCAACGGAGAGTTCGTAGGCCTCGCCAACTACGCCCTCTATTTCAAAACACCGGCGTTATTCCAATCCATCTACAACAGTTTCTTCGTCGCCGCGTTATCGACAATCATTGTTATCATCCTCGCCTTTGCGTACGCATACGCCCTGACGCGCACGCGCATGCCATTCAAGGGATTCTTCCGGGTAATGGCATTCGTTCCGCTGTTGAGCCCGTCTTTGTTGAAAGCCATTGCGCTGGTTTACTGGTTTGGAAACCAGGGGGTGCTCAAAGACCTCATGATGGGACATTCAATCTACGGGCCCATCGGAATCGTAATAGCCTCCGTATTCTGGACTTTTCCGCATGCCGTTCTAATCATCGCGACAGCGCTCTCGCTCTCCGATGGGCGTCTTTACGAAGCAGCGGAGGCGCTCAAGACGAAAGGCCTGAGGGTATTTTTTACAGTCACACTCCCCGGCGCCCGTTACGGGCTGATCAGTGCGATCTTCGTCGTCTTCATTCTCGTTTTCACCGATTTCGGCGTACCGAAGGTCATCGGTGGCAATTTCAACGTGCTCGCCACCGACATATACAAAGAGGTCGTCGGTCAGCAGAACTTCGAAATGGGCGCCGTCGTATGCATGGTCCTGCTGATACCTGCAGTCGTCGCCTTCGGTATAGATCGTTTTGTGACCCGCAAACAGGTCGCATTGTTGTCAGCACGGGCAGTTCCATACGAGCCAAAACCGAGTCGATGGCTCGACAGAGCAATGCTGATCTACTGCTTAATCATCACGGCGCTCATTCTTGCCGTTATCGGCATGGCGCAGTTCGCCGCACTGGTGAAATTGTGGCCGTATAACCTGGAGCTCACGCTAGAACACTTTTACTTCGAATTCGAGGGCTTCGGATGGAGCAATTTTTACAACTCTCTCATCCTTGCCGGCTGCACCGCCGTCATTGGAACTTCTCTCATATTCACCGGGGCTTACATTGTCGAGAAACCACGCGGGTCCTCGCTCGGCCGCCAGGCCATTCAGTTCCTCGCGCTGTTGCCGCTGGCGGTCCCGGGTCTGGTGCTGGGTCTTTCATACATTTTCTTTTTCAATCACCCCGCCAATCCGCTCGGCTTTCTTTACGGCACCATGATAATACTGGTGATGAACACAGTGACGCATTTCTACACCGTCTCACACTTGACGGCAGTCACGGCTCTCAAGCAGATGGACAAGGAATTCGAATCGGTCTCGGCGTCTTTGAAAATTCCGCTCTACCGAAGCTTCTTCAAGGTAACGGTGCCGGTCTGCATGCCCGCCATCCTGGACATCTCGATCTATCTGTTCCTGAACGCCATGACCACGGTGTCGGCGGTTGTCTTTCTCTATGCGCCCACCACCAAGGTCGCCTCGGTGGCTGCCATTCACATGGACGAGCTGGGTGAAACGGCCGCGGCCGCGGCAATGGCGATGCTCATCGTCTACGCTTGCATAACGGTGCGACTATTACACCTGTTCGTCACCCGCGGCCTGCTGCGCAGAGTCCAAGCGTGGAGAGTGCGATAAGCGCCCCGCACGCGTTCATTCAGCGTTGTTGAGGCGATCGAAAGCTCCTCACCCAGCTTGGCGACGCCGGTAGTCCGCTCGAGACCAGAAAGCATTCAGGGAGCTCTTTGCACATGGATCCCATCGCGAAGCTCACCAGCGGTTTCAAGGCTTTTCGAGCCGGGCGCTTCCAGCAGCAGCGCGCCACCTACGAGGCGCTCGTGGACCAGGGCCAGAGCCCCAAGGTCGCGGTTGTCGCCTGCTCCGATTCCCGGGTGGATCCGGCAAACGTGCTGCAGGCCGAGCCCGGCGATCTGTTCGTCGTTCGTAACGTGGCCAACCTGGTGCCGCCCTGTGAGCAGGAGGGCGCCTATCATGGCACCAGCGCTGCGCTCGAGTACGCGGTCGGGCACTTGCAGGTGGCGCACCTCATCGTGCTGGGCCACGCGCACTGTGGCGGCATCCGCTCCCTGTTCGAGGCCCGTGGGGATGGCGGCGAGGATAATCAGTTCGTCGCACCCTGGATGAGCCTGGTTCGCTCCGCCCGGCTTCGCGTGGAAGGCACCATGCCAGATGCCTCGATAGAGGAGAAAGCGCGCATGTGCGAGCAGAGCGCGGTGCTGGTGTCGCTGGAAAATCTGATGACTTTCCCCCTCATCAGCCAGCGGGTCAGCGACGGGCAGCTGCGTCTGCATGGCTGGTACATCGACATCCGTTCGTGCACGCTGCACGTCTACGATCCGGTCGAGCAGCACTTCGAAGCCATCGACTGAACGCCTGGTTGCCGGGCGATACCCCGCCAAAGTCCGCCGAGCCGGTAGCCCGCGCGACGGGCCGTCGCCCAGGACCCGCGCTCGTTCTTCTATAGTTGTCTGAGCAGCCACGCCGGTCCATCGGCTGCGACTATCTGAACCGGCCTATCGGCAAGGAAACCATGCGAACAACCACACGTTTTCAGCCTTCGGCCATGCCGCGCGTCGTGCCGGCGCTCGCCTTGCTCGTTGTCCTTGCGCTTGCCCCTGCTCCCCACGCCGGCGCACAGTCTGAATGGCTCGAGCAAGGCAGCCGGCTCTGGGAGAAGCTCATCGAAGACGAGAGGGGCGCGGGCACGCTGAGCGTTGACGAGATGGCGGCGGGTGTCAGGGAGGCCCTGCGGGTCGGCACCGATCGCGTGGTTGCCCGGCTCGGGGTCGCCGACGGCTTCAACGCGGATCCCCTGGTGCACATTCCCCTGCCGGACAGCCTGAGAACGGTGCAGTCCACCCTGGCGGCGGTGGGAATGTCCGCGGTCATGGACGACCTCGAGCTGCGTTTGAACCGGGCTGCCGAGAGCGCCGCTCCGAGAGCCCGCCGGTTGTTCATCGACAGCATCGAGGAGATGACGCTCGGAGACGTACGACGCATTCTCGAGGGGCCGGACGACGCGGCAACACGATACTTCGAGGCGAAGATGTCCGCACCCCTTGCGCGGGAGATGGCGCCAATCGTCGAGGACAGCCTCGCCGATGTCGGAGCCATAAGAGCCTATGACGAGGCCATGGCCCAGTACCAGGCGATTCCCTTCGTGCCGGACGTGAAAGCGGACCTCGGACGATACGTTGTCGAAAAAGCCATGGACGGGATTTTCTACTACCTTGCCCGGGAAGAGGCCGCCATTCGCCGCGATCCTCTCAAGCGCTCCAGCAAGATTCTCGAAAAAGTCTTTGGGGCCGCAAAGGATTAGCTGACACCGGCCTCGGGCGTCGGTCTTCCATCGACGCTTCGCCGAGCACCGAGCTCAGATCGCCAGGCGTGCACGCAGGCCGACCACCCAGATCGAATCCTCGCTGGGATTCAGTGCCGGATTGCCGATGAACTGGATATCGGGGGTGACCGTGAACTGCTCGGTGACCTGTAATCGATAGAAAAGCTCCAACGCGTACTGGTCGCCGATTCCCGGGCCAAATGTGTCCTTGTTCGGCTGTCCCCAGTTGAATCCGAGAGCGAGCAGGCCGCGTTTCGGGACGACGTCGTAACCCACACCGAAGCTCACGGACTTTTCCATAAAAGTACCGCCGTCTTGCGCAAAGCCGCCACGCACGAACGGCATCCATCGCTCCCCCAGATAGCGCACGACACTGAACGCGGCGCCCCACCCGCTCGGAACGCCGGCCTTGTCGCGGGAATCTGCATGCCACAGGGTGACATGTGCGTTATCAAGGTAAATGCGACTGTGCTCCGCCGTCCAACCCAGCTCGACGCTGGTAAAGTACTCGTTATCGCTGAAAAACGAATCGACCTCGCTGAAAGGACTTTTGGGATCAGAGTTGGCGTTGGTCAATCCGGCGATGACGTAGAAACTTTTCCCGAGCATAGTGGCGCCGGCGATACCCAGTGTCGCATCGTCAGGAACCGGAATCGTCGTCGTGCCGGTACTGAACGCGAAATTCATGAATCCCGTCCAGGGGCTCGCCAAGGCGAACGTGTCCACGTAGTCGGTGGTATCGAGGAACCCACCGATAATGGAGGCTCGGCCGCCTGAGAAACGTTGCCGCCAGTAAAGATTCGTGAAGCGCAAGCCCTGATTGCTGAAAGGCGGCTCGAAAAGCCCCACGTAGCCGATGCTTGATGCCAGCGCATTCGGGGGAATGTCTCCGTAGCGGTGGCGGTGCTCCACTTTCCAGATAAAAGCGCCGGTGTTGGCGGTGCCGCGACCGAGCAGGTCCCAGGAACCAAACGATCGCAGAATTCCGCCGGAAGCCCGGTCATCGCCGATGCTCTCCGAGGCGCCCAGGATGATGCCCGTGTAGTCGAAACCGAAGGCGAGACCGTGGTCTTCCTGCACCCGGTCTTTCCACTCGAACCAGTCCTTGCGGGCCTGCTCCAGAGCCGGGAGCCGAATGACAGGCTCGCTCGGCGCGCGATCCTCTGCAATCACGTCGCCCACCGAGTCGGGACCTCCGAACCCGGGGCTGCCGGCGCTCTCCGCTCTTTGGCTGTCGTCATGCGTCGACTGTTGCCCTGTCGCGTGCTGGCCGGTCGCGAGCACCAAGAATGCGAAGATCAGCAATTTCTCCAGCAAGCCGTACCTCGTCGGGATCGATATCTGCCTGCACCTTGCAGCTCTCACTGTCGGCTCCTGTGACTCTTTCGATATTCCCTCGGCGACTGCCCGGTCCAGAGCTTGAACGCTCGCGTAAAGCTCGTGGGATCGGAGAATCCCAGCGACGCCGCAATCTCGGTGATCGGCTTTGTCGACTGCGCCAGAGCCTCTGTGCCCCGCTCCTTCTTGAGCCGCACCAGCTCGGCTGACAACGTCGTGCCACTGGCTTTCAGTCTGCGCTGCAATGCTTGTCGGCTGACACCGACCAGGCGCGAGACGAAATCGACGTTCAAATCCGTTCTTTCGAGATGAAGTATCAGCGTCCGGCGAAGAGACTCCAGAAAATCCACGGGGGTGTGAAGCCGATTTTCCGGCCCGACAGAGGCCTTGACCAGGGCGCGCTGATCCAGAGACTGCAGGAGCCACTGCGTGGGAAACCGGACGCTCATCCCCAGCCAGTCGCCGCCAATAACCCTGACACCGTGGTACCCGCTTGGAATCACCCGCGGATCGCACACCGTCAGCCTCACGTCTTTTGAATACCAGCCAGGTCCCGTCGCTTCTCGTAGCAGTCGAAGCGTATAGGCGGCGGTGAAGGCATCGTTCTGGGCGGGCGCGATCTCCTGCTTGGTGGTGCGCGTCTCCCGATAGATCGCAAACTCGGCGCCCACTTCCAGCGTATGGCGCGCGGAAGATGCCTCACCCTTGACGGCGCAAATCAAGCGCGTGAGGAACTCCATCAGCGTGGCCGATCGGGAGACCGCATCGGCAAATGGCGGCCAATCAGCCAGGTCCATCGATTCACCCACGGCGACGCCGAGATACGGATCGGCTGCCGCGCGTGCCGCATCTTCGAGAAACCGATGGATGACCACCACAGGGACGAATACGTCCGGATCGAGAACTGTCGCCCGGGCGAGCCCGCTGGCGGTGAGCACCGCGTCCGCATCGAGCATTCGCCGGTCGAGCGCCTCGATGAAGGGCAGAATCAGGCTCAGACGAACGAGCGGCAGGGGCGCCTGGCCCCGATTTTCAGTCTGCGGTTCGACCACCTCCATGGCCGCGAATATAACAATCGAACTCAGACATTGCCCGAGATTCTTGCATTTTGAAACGGATAAACGCCGATACCGACACAATCGGGAAGGTTCCCGGCAGTCAGCCGGGATATTGTGTCACGGACGCCGCCGTCGAAAGCCGGGCGATGCCTGATTGTTACGCAAGTGCGTGAAAAGCGGAGGAGGACATGCTCATGCGCACCTATTCGATGCTCACCGTGATTACTGCCATTCTGTTCTTGGGGGCAGTGAATCTGCCATTGCCCGCAAGCGCGGAGCAGAAGGCGTCATCGCTGATTCTGATAACCAATGTCGACGTGTGGGACGGAACCAGCGACAAGGTTGCAAAAGCCACCGATGTGCTGGTCGAAGGCAACAAGATCAAGAAGGTCGCCAAGAACATCAGTGCGCCCGATGCGAGAGTGATCGACGGCAAAGGTGGGACGCTCACGCCCGGTCTCATCGACATGCATCAACACCTGCTGCTAAACGGCGGAACCGCGGCGGGTAATCAGATCGACGCGTATGTGCAGGGGGCACACGCATCGCGTGCGGCGGAGTATCTGCTGCGAAGCGGCTTCACGACGATCCGCGACATCGCCGGTAACAGCATCGGAATCAAAAAGGCCGTCAACGGGGGCATTTTTCCCGGTCCACGAATTTATACGAGTGGCCCGGCTATCGGTCCCACGGGCGGGCACAGCGATTGGGGAACGCCCATCGAGGGACCCGGCATAAAGGATTATCAGGAACTGGTCGGAAACACGGCGGTCGTCGACGGGCGTGCCGAATGGCTCCGCCAGGCACGCTGGAACCTGCGCAACGGCGCAGACTTTCTAAAGGTCATGGCCGGTGGCGGCGTGGCCAGCGAGTTCGATCCGCTGCAGCTGAACTCGCCGACCCTCGATGAGGTCAAGGCGGCCGTCGACGTAGCGTCAGAATATCAAACCTACGTGGCCATCCATGCATACACCGATGCAGCGTACATGAAATCGTTGGATGCGGGCGTGAAAAGCTTCGAGCACGGCTTTCTGGTTACGGAGCCGACCGTGAAGCGCATGAAAAAAGAGGGCGTCTGGTGGTCATTCCAGCCATACGGTGGCTACACGCTCCTCTGCGGCGAGTATCCTGACTGGTACACGGAGATAATGAAGCGTAAGGGGAAACTCGTCTGCGAAGGCGTCAAGAACGCTATCCGCCTGATGAAGAAGTACGAAATCAAAACTTTCAACGGCTCGGACATGTTCGGCTGGGATAATTGGCCGAACGCGCTCGTGAATGTGACGACCCCGGCGGCCGGTTTACCCGAGGAACTTCGGTACACCTCGCTCGAGACCATGAAGATGTCCACCTCGGCGCCGGGGCAGTTCCTGCGCGAGAACGTGGGGCCGGCCCGCAACCCATTCATCGAGGCGAAGCTCGGAGTCATCGAGCAAGGCGCGTGGGCCGACCTGCTGATCTACAGAGGAGATCCCACCAGGGACATCAAGCTGATTCTGGAGGAGCAGAATCTCCTGCTGGTCATGAAAGACGGCAAGACCTACAAGAATCTGCTGGTCGATCCGAGCCATGAGGCTTTCCGCGGCGCGCCGCAGCCGGCTGGACACTCCTGGTCGATGTAGCATAGACGGGGAATGACCGAAACGGGGCGCCTTGGCGCCCCGTTTCATTTCGGGACCCATGCTGTTGATGGCGACGCGTGTTCGCGCAGGTCGGCAGGATTGCGGTCAAACTTCGAGAGACTCAGACCCTATCCGAGCCCATGATGTCCGACATACCGACACCCCAGTGGGCAATGACCCTGCTTGCTTCGCCGACACTTGCGCCCAACCGGATTACACGGTCTGCGCTGACCACTTTGACCGAGCCGGCGAATCCAGCCGGCGCCAGAGGCACCAATATCGTTATCTTTCCGTCGCCATGCTCTTCGACGAGATAGACGAGCTCCGTCGTATCGTCGTCGTGTTTCAGCAGCCCGCTCCTGAAACCTTCTTTCTCCCCAGACCCAATCAAGCCGTGCGATAGTCGCTTGACGGCCTTGTAAAGCGGCAGGCGCATCAAAGTCGCCTTCTCTATCCGCGATCCCAGCCGCGCCATCGCGCGCCAACGCAAAGCGAGGCCAAAGACGAACGAGACGCCCACGAGCATCAGCATGGCGATAATCTCGGGATCACGCAGATTGTCGAAAGTGCCCCTGGGGAACAGATCGGCGATCGGCGTCGCGAGAGCCACGACGATGGCCATCAACTCGGAAAACAGCAGGTAGAAGAGAAGAAGCGGCAGGAGAACGAAAAGGCCGCCGACGAGGCAGGTCTTGGAGAAGGCGGCGATGGATTTCATGGAAGATTCCTCTCGAGAAGACCCCGGCGGGCGAAAATCTTCCCACACGACCGATGGGTGCCGGCTTGACCTCGATCAACGCGGGCGGGTCCCGGGGATGACGATAATTTTTCGTCCGATCCTCGAATCCAGTCATGGGGAAGGCCGGTGCTGAAGACAACGGTGACATGGCTCTTGATGGCCCTCGCGCTGTCAGCAGCGGCACGCACGTCTGCTTCGGAAAACCCGTGCAGCCGCTCGGCCGCACAGATATTCCGCGAATCCGGGCCCTCCGTGGTGAGGGTGCTCTCCCTTGCCATCGATCCGTTCAGCCTGATGAGACGGGTTCGCCAGGGCGTCGGCTCCGGAATCGTCATGGATAGCGGCAACGTTGTCACCAATGCCCACATTGTCTACGAAGCGTCGGAGATCGTCATTGCGACCGACGATGGCAGGGTTTTCCCCGCTTCCGTGGTGGGCATCGACGAGATTTCGGATCTGGCGATTATCAAATCCATCGGAGCACCTCTGCCCGTCCCGGCAGCGAAGTTCGCCAAATCGAAGACGCTCGAGGTCGGCACCGACGTGTTGGCTATCGGCTACCCGCTCGGGCTCGAGAAGTCGATTTCCAAAGGCATCGTCTCGGGAAAGGGGCGAATCATTCCGTTTACCCCGACCAGCTGGCTGACGCCGCTCATCCAAACCGACGCTGCCGTCAATCCAGGCAACTCCGGCGGGGCGCTCGTGAATCTCTGCGGCGAGGTGGTCGGGATCAATACCCTCGCGAGCGAGCGTGGACAGAACGTCAACTTCGCAATTCCCATCACCCTGGTCGACGAGCTCCTGCCCGACCTGCTCGAGCACGGGCGCGTCATCCGGCCGTGGCATGGCGTCTATGGCCGTCCCGTCCCGCCGATACTGCAGTTCACCATGGGCCTGCCACCGGGAATGCTCATCGAGACCATCGAGCCCGGCAGCCCGGCAGAGTCCGTTGGCCTTCGCGGCGGCACCTTTCCGATTATGATCGGGCTCGATGAGTATCTCCTCGGGGGTGACATCATCCGGGAGGTCAACGCAACGCCCTTGGTCGATCTGGACACCATCCTGGAGGTTGTCCGGGCTTTTCGCGTCGGCGACCGTGTCAACGTCAAGTATTGGCGGGATGGAACGATTCGTGAGGCGGATGTGCTGTTACCGGAGCGCCCGGTGCTACCGGGCGACGGCTTCCGATTCCGGGAGCAGGGTCACGCGGGCGCAAGTCAGGCCCGGTAACGACTCCTCGCGTTCCGGTAATTGACTGAGGACGAACGGTCCATGCGTCCTTGCGGGCGTGCGACTCGAAAGCGCTCTCCTTCACGCTGTCTTCACGGCGTCGCCCGTAGAGTCTACCCTGGCACCGAGCCACCCACAGGAGCCCACCCCATGTATCGATGCGTCGCCGCAGCTCTGGCCCTGCTCGTGATGCCTCTCGCTCAAGCCGCCGAGCGGGCATGCCCCGCATCTCTGTCTCATGAGATGCGAAAGCTCGGCTCAAGCGAGCGCATCGATATCTGCACGGCTTTCGCGGGCAAAGCCCTGCTGGTCGTCAATACGGCCAGTCACTGCGGCTTCACACCGCAGTTCAAGGAGCTCGAGGCGCTCTACCAGGCGTATAAGGATCGGGGCTTCGCGGTGCTGGGCGANNGACGACTTCAGACAGGCCGCTCAGGACGAGGAAACCGCCGCACGCATCTGTTACATCAATTACGGCGTCACCTTCACCATGCTCTCCCAGCAGCAGGTACGCGGGCCGGATGCGCACCCGCTGTTCAAGGAGCTCGGCCGCAAAGCCGGAGCGCCGAGCTGGAATTTCAACAAATATCTCCTGGATCGCGACGGCAAGGTCGTCGAGCGCTTCGACAGCGCGGTCGATCCGATGTCGGTCAGGCTGCGAAAGTCGGTGGAATCGGTGCTCTGACCCGGGCCGCCGGCGCTCCTCTGAGCCCCCTGGAGCCCCCCGCAGAGTCCCGCTGATCACCGCGATTCCGCCCCCCCCGGCAGCCTGAGCGGCCCCCGAGCGGCCNNGGCCACCGAGCGGCCGCTCGCGTGCCCTGACCCCCCCCCCCTCCGGGGCCCTCCCTGCACCCACCCGTGACCCGGGTCACAGATCGGCAATTACCGTTCATCCATCGGATTGAAACGCCCGTCGGATGTACTGAGAACGCTGTCGCACTTTGCCCGGACCCGAGCTTTAAGTGATTGTTTTCGTGAACGATATTTACGTTGCGCCGCGGACGACCGCGACCGTGCCGACCCGTGAGGTCGGAGCTGGAACCAGGATTTCTGATGGAGACGAGACAGATGAGTAAGCGCTTGAAGATGGCCCTGCTCGCAGCCGGCCTCGGAGTCTTCGCCCTGCCGGTGATGGCCGCCGAGCCCGTCAGCGTCGGCAAGTACGGCGACGACGGCGACGAGACCTACTACCAGGTGACCTGCAGCGACAACACCCAGGGCAGCGTGATCGTCAAGAGCGAGCCCAAGGAGATCTGCGCGTTACCGGCCTACGGCAAGGAGACCTGCAAGGCGGCATGGACCGTAAAGGAAGCGGCGGCCAAAGCGTGCAAGTAGCGCCCTGCGGTCGCGTGGCTCAATTCAAAGGCAGCTGAATCAAAGACAACTGACCAAGGTATTCCGACGATGAAACGCACACGTTCAATCAGCTTCGTATTCGCCACCGTCATCGGCCTGGCAGCCGGATTTGCGGGCGGTCTGCCGCAGACCAGTGTCGCCGACGACACCGAGATCTATCTCGGCGGTGCGGCCCTGCGCGAAGGCATCCGGCCCAACGTGCTGTTCATTCTGGATACCTCGGGCAGCATGAGCGCCACGGTCACCGGCACCGGCATGGACCGCCTGGACAACATGAAGGTGGCCATCAAGCAGATCCTCGATGGCGCCACCAACATCAACGTGGGTCTGATGCGCTTCTCGGATCCGGGCGGCCCGATCCTGTTTCCGGTGAGCTACATCGACGAGGACGTGAACGTCGTCGAGGGCAGCACCGACACCACCGATCTCGATGTCAACGTCCAGGTCGACCAGAGCTCCGACGACGCCGAGGAGGTGAGGGTCGTCGTGGCCGGTGACGACGACGGCTTCGAGGATGTGGCAGAGCTCGAGACAGCGTGGAACTCCGCTCCCGGCCTGATGAATCTCGCCAGCCCGGTGCTCGACGTCTACGAGGTCACCAAGGCCGCCTCCGTCGGCGGCACCGATCTGGAGTACCGGGTCTCGAGCGGCGCAGACGACGCAGAGGAGTACACCGCCGATGGCTCCGTGCTGGTCAGCGGCAACCGCTTCGGCATCAGCTACGACGGCAGCCAGCAGGCGGTCGGCCTGCGATTCGGCACAGTCGAGATTCCGCCCTTTGCCCGTATCTTGAGCGCCGAGCTGGCTTTCACCAACATGAGCGATCGCAGCGGCACCGGCTTCACTCTCGAGATCACCGGTCAGAACTCGCTCAATCCGCCGGCGTTCACGACCGCAAACAAGGACGTGACCAGCCGACCGCGCACCGCCGCGAAGGTGACCTGGGCCGATCCGGAAGCCTGGACCAGCGGCGCCACGGACATGTACGCAACCCCTGACATCAAGAGCATCGTTCAGGAGCTCGTCAACCAGGGCGGCTGGGCGTCGGGCAATCCCATGGCTTTCATCATCGAGCACGCCGCAGGCTCCGTCGGCGACGATGCGAAGAGCCGCAAGGCCCACACCTACGAGAACTCCAGCAGCGAGGCCCCGGTGCTGCGGGTGACTTACACCACCGAGCTGACCAGCGCCGGATTCAACACGGTCGGACTGCGCTTCAACAACGTCGGCGTGCCCCAGGGCGCCAAGATCACGCGCGCCTTCCTGGAGTTCCGGCCCGACACCACGACCTCCGGCAACACGTCGGTGCAGATCTTCGGTCACGACGTGGGTGATGCGCCGACCTTCTCCACCCTCGACAACGACATCGGCAAGCGCTACACCTGGGCGAGGACGAGCGCATCCGTCGACTGGGGCGTTCCCGCCTGGACGCCGGGCACGGCCGACCAGTCTCCCGACATCACGAACATCGTCCAGGAGATCGTCGATCGCAGCGACTGGTGCGGCAACAACTCCATGGCCTTCATGCTCCGACCGAACTTCGCCGACATGCTGGCTGGCATGGTGGGACCGCGCATCGCCGACAGCTTCGACTCCGATCCCACCAACGCGCCGATGCTGCGCATCGAGTACGACGAAACCTCGGTGCTGAGCACCGCCTGCATGGATCAGTGGGTGCAGCGCCAGATTGAAGGCATCGCCGACGACGCCGAGCAGGTGCTTTCCAACGGCACCATCGATCTCACCAGCACCGATCTGGACTTCGATTTCAAGAAGATGAGCGGCATGCGCTTCCGAGACATTCCGGTCGCCAAAGGCCAGACGATTCTCGAGGCACGCCTGGTGTTCACGGCGGATACGACCCAAACGGGCGCTACGGGCCTCACCCTCAACGGCCAGTATTCGGACAACGCGCCGGCCTTCATGGACGTCCAGAGCAACCTCTCGGCGCGCATCAAGACCAGCGCCTCGGTGAGCTGGACGCCCGAGGATCAGAGCGCCGGCGCCGAGTACACCTCGCCGGACATCAAGGCCATCATCCAGGAGATCGTCAATCACCCCAACTGGAAACCGGGTAACTCACTCGCCCTGTTCGAGACCCACGCCTCTGGAGGCGCGCGTCGCGAGAAGACCTTCGACGCCGACCCCGTTCGGGCGCCGAAGCTTCTCATTCGCGTCCAGGGCGTGCTTGCCACGGCCGGCGCCGGTCAGAACAGCGTGCGCACCGTGCTCAAGGAGACCGTCGATAACCTGGATCACATCGGCCACACTCCGGTGGTCGATACGCTCCTCGAGGCGGCCCGCTACTACCGCGGCGACAGCGTGATGTACGGTAAGGCCCGCGGCTGGGAACGGGATCTCAAATACGTCCATGCGGATCACCCCTTGAGTGGCCAGGTCCTCAACCCGAAACCGAACGCCACCAGCACTAACGACGGCGTGCGCAAGAACACGCGCGTGAGCCACCCCTCCTCGTGGACCGGCGGCGACATCGTGCGCGCGGGCGCCTGCACGGAGGAAGACCTCAACAACGCGGATTGCCGCGAAGAGTACATCAAGGGAAAACCTGTTTATACGACGCCCATCGTCTCGAACTGTCAGTCGAACTACATCATCCTGCTGACCGACGGTATCGCCAACCACAACCACTCGGAGCAGGCCATCAGGGATTACGTCGGCATCCCGAGCTGCACCGGTGGTAACGGCGAGAAAGCCTGTGGGCTCGAGCTGGTCAAGTGGCTGCACGACGAGGATCAGATCTCGAGCATGGCCGGCGATCAGCACGTTTTCACCTATACCATCGGCTTCAATTTCTCCGACAAGTGGCTCGCGGAACTCGCGGTGGCCGGCGGTGGCAGTTTCCACGAGGCGAGTGACGCCGACGATCTGGTGCGGGAAATCACGCAGATTTTTGCCGACATCATGAACCGCTCCACCTCGTTCGCGGCGCCGACGCTTTCGGTGAACGCGTTCAATAAGCTGTTTCACAGGAGTGACGTCTACTTCTCGCTGTTCAAGCCCTCGCCCGCCGTGAGCTGGAACGGAAATCTCAAGAAGTACCAGCTTTGCGAGAGCTCGGCAGCCGGCTGTGACCTCGGCGAAGTGCTGGATGCAAATGCGCTTCCCGCCATCGAGAAGGATCCGACCAGTGAGAATGTCGGGCGCATCAAGGACAGCGCGCTCTCCTTCTGGAGCGCCGGCACCGACGGCTCCGAGATCAAAGTTGGCGGCGCCGGCCTGGAGATTCCGGCGCCTGCCTCGCGCAAGATCTACGCCTACTCGAGCGCTACTTCGCCTGATTACACGAACCTGAACGTCGCGGCGCACACGCTCTCTACCAAGAGCGACAGCGGCATCCTCGACGGGCTTACCGGTTCATTGACCGAGAGGCGCAAGCGTACCCAGGAGCTCGTGGGTGACTTCTCGTACCTCTCCACGGACGACGATCGCGAGGAGCTCTTCGACTGGATGCTCGGCGAGGACATCTACGGTTTCGAGGACGTGCCGTCGCTGTCCGCGGCCGGTCGCCGCTTCGCCTTCCATGATCCGCTGCACTCGAGCGCCATCGCGGTGACCTTCGGCGGCACCGAGGCCGATCCGGTCATCAAGCTGTTCGTCGGCACCAACGACGGCGGTCTGCGGGCCATCAACGCCACCAACGGCATCGAGGAGTGGATCTTCTATCCTCAGGCGACGATGCTCAACCAGCAGCGTCTCAAGGACAACTTCGCCGGCAAGCACATCTACGGCCTGGACGGCAACCCGGTGGTATGGCTCAACGACCGCAACGGTAACGGCGTCATCGAGCCCGGCAGCGACGCTGACGGCGACGGTGTCATCGAGGAGCACGAAGGCGACTTCGTCAAGATCTACATCGGAATGCGCCGCGGCGGTCGCAACCTCTACGCGGTGGACGTCACACCGAGCGCGGCGCTCAGCACGAGCGACAAGGACGCCATCAACAAGATTCCACCGACCTATATGTGGCGTATCGAAGGCGGCACCGGAAACTTCATCGGACTCGGCCAGACATGGTCGACGCCGAAGCTCACCGACGTCGTCTTCGGCACCGACATCGAGGGTAAATCGGTAATGAAGAAGGCGCTGGTCTTCGCCGGCGGCTACGACACCATCCAGGACGGCGGCTTCGGCCCGGGTGGCGACGGCAACGGCATCTACTTCGTCGACCCGTACGATGGATCTTTGATGTTCGTCATCAGCGGCACCGATCACCTGGTCAGCAACCAGCTGATCGTGCCGGGCATGGACTACCCCATCCCCTCCGATCTGGCGCTCATGGACAGCACCGGTGACGGCGCGGCGGATCGCATCATGGTGGGCGACACGGGTGGCAACATGTGGCGCATCGACATCAAGCCGAACCTGGCCGCCAGCGAGGCGACCATTTCGCCGGTGGTCGGAAAGCTGGCGTCGGTGTCGAACAACTTCGATCCCACCGACAAGCGCAAGTTCTTCTACCCGCCCGACGTGGTGCGCGTCACCGACGGCGCCTACTCCAGCTCCGGCGAGTACGATCTGGTGGTGGCAGTGACCGGTAACCGCTCGCATCCACTGGATCAAACGGTTCAGGATCGCGTGTTCGCCTTCCGTGACTACACCCTCGGCCCGATGCGTGACGGAGACCCACTGGATCCCTCCGACGACGACGGCCTCGCTGACGGCTACACGACCCTCCAGGGACCGTTGGTGGATCCGGTCACGGCCGGCGATCTGATCGACGTCACCGACACCATCGATTTCAGCTCGGATCCGGCCAAGGCGGACCTCGCTGATTCCAGGGGTTGGTACATCAACTTCGACAGCAACGGCGAAAAAGGTCTCGCTGCACCGGTCATCCTCGGCGGGCAGCTCTACTTCACGAGCTATGTGCCCGAGGACGTGATCAACGCCGCCACCTGCTCCATCATCGAGGGTGTGGGACGGCTTTACGGCCTCAACGTGCTGAACGGCACGGCCGCGCAGAACTGGGACGGCTCGCCCGACACCGACCCTCTGACCAAGGCGGATCGGACCCTGTCACTCGGTTCCGGTATTCCGTCGCAGGCGGTGCCGATCTTCCAGAAGGAAGGTATCACGCTGCTCATCGGTGGTGGCGGTGGCGCCACATCCGTCGACCCGAACATCGAGCTGCCTCGCTTCACAACCTACTGGTTCGAAGAAGAAGGCACCTGATAAGCCATTGAACCCGTTCGGGAGCCCGGTGGCGGCCGCAAGACCGCCACCGGGTTTTTTTATGCGCGCCCGATGCGCTACTGCTGTCGTGGCTATCCCTCACCGCGGCCCGAGTATCGCGCTCCACGGATCTTGACCCGGATCAATATCATCCGCCCCAAAGCGCCCTAGGATAAATTCCACTCCAGCCTCGGAATAAGGGCTCATGGGATGAATCGCCTGCTGAACCAGATTTGGGTGCTCTCCTTTGCGCTGGCGTTTACGCTCGCAGCTTCTGCTCAATCGAGCCCCACACCCGAAATTACAGCCCAGGGATTTGACATCGGCACGCCGCAGACGGGATGGCTGGGCAACTTCGGCCGCCTGCGAGTGCGCTTCGAAGCACCCGAGCGAATTGCAGCGCTCGTTATCAAGGAACGGTCCTACGAGGTCGACCTGGCCAGCACCCTCGAATCCTTCAATCTTGATTACTTTGCTATTCAGGCGCGAGTCCGCAACCACAAGGATATTACTCTCGACTTCGAAAACTATATCAACGCCAAGATCGAGAGTGCCGGGCAGTACTATTTTTCGCTCACGTTAACCGACAAACAAGGTCAATCCACCAACGCGACCCTCTCAGTCCTCGTCAACAAAGAAAAAACCTCCCTGGAGATGATGAAAGAACGGCTGGAGCAGGTCGACCGCGGCGTCTTCAGCTTTCGACGCGTCGGGTCGGGCCCCGTACTTGGCGCCAATGATTTCGGCATAACGTGGAAAACGATTGAGAATGCCAACGTCACCATCCGGATTGCAAAGTCACAGCCGGGTGCCACCAAGCTGCNNAAGCTGCTCCGGATGCCAGAGCCAGGGTTCGACCTGGTCAAATCCAAAACGCAGTTGGCAAGCCAGGCTTCGAAGAGCGATCCGACCGACAATATCGAGCTGCCCACAACGGACAATCGTGCGGCCGGAGAAACCTTTGCCATCGTGATCGATGACAAGACATACCTTTTAAAGATCAACGAAAGCAGAACACTGCTTTCTCGCCTCGGGACGACGGTCATATTGAACGGGGAGTTTAAATATTGACGATCCGATCTTGCACGACAATCGAGAGAAACTGCTCATGAATCAGTATGTGAAGGAAAGTATTTCCAAAGGCGAGATTTCGGATTCCAGGGCCAAGGAGGTCTTGAAGATGAAAGGTGCAAACAACGAAGGGGCGGAGCGACGCGAGCTTCGACACGGTGCATGGATTGCCCACGCAAGAGAAAAGCTGAAAATGCGGCGTTTCAGCAGCCCCAGCTTCGCGCTGCTCCTGATATTCGGTGTTTTGTTCGCGGGCTCGATATTTTTGTTCGAAAACCTCGACATACTCACCGGGCCACTCTACGCCCTCAAGCTGATCATGACGAGTGTGTTTGCCGTAACGCTGGGCTTCATCCTTTCCGTCTGGTGGACGACGACGGCGCGTTTCGATGACACAGTGAGGGAAGCCGAGCGCATCGATGCCGAATACCGTGAACTTCTCATGAGCTTCTCGGACAGCCTTTTCGATATCATAAATGCGTTGAATACGCTCGCAGCCAAACCGCCAAAACCCTTCGTAATCGCCACCGAGTTTCTACTCGGCGAATATGTTCACCTTCTTCAGAGCCGCCTGCAGAGATACGGCGATCATATTGCCGGCCTAGGCTTCGACGCCACGGAGTTCCTCGATGAGAAGATCGCCATCTTCGAGGGCATCCGTGAGCGGGCGAGCCTCTCAATAAAGGGAATGCCGAAGGAGCTCGAGGATCTGTTCATTTCGAGCCTCAACCTCACCACGGAGACGCTCGTGGACGCTGCGGCCCTGCGCCAGGAGCGTATGCGCGCCAAGCTTCGGGAGCTGAGAGAGAACACCGAGACGGCTTGAGATTTTCGAGCGCCGGTCGGCCGCCGAAGGGCGGCCGGCCGCTCGCCAGGGATGCGCCTTCAATGCCAGCCTCCTGTTGTCGCTCAGTGTTATAGAAGTTCTCCCTATCGACAGAAATTTCGGGCGCGTCGCATCGACGATGGCGCCTCTGCTGGGCAGCCTGCAGCGCTGCCGCCGCGCGCCGCCAATCGGGGAAACTTGCCCACGACCCTTGATCTGGATCACCATCCGAGTACCGATGCACCCCTAGCATTCAACGACGCACGCCTGCTCCGGATGGGAAGACGTCAAACGTAATGCCGCCAGAGCCGACCGCCAGCCACTCCACCCCGCCCTCGCNNCACTGCGCGCCGAGGCTCTGACCAAGATCTACCGGACCGGCGAAGTGGAGGTGCACGCGCTGCGCGGCGTCGACCTGGAGCTCACCCAGGGCGAGCTGGTGGTCTTGCTCGGCCCCTCGGGCAGCGGCAAGTCGACCCTCCTCAACATTCTCGGAGGCCTGGATGTGCCGACCTCCGGCCGGGTCTATTTCAACGGCACCGAGGTAACCGCCGCCGACGAAGCCGCACTGACGCGCTTCCGGCGTGATCACGTGGGCTTTGTTTTCCAGTTCTACAATCTGATCCCCAGCCTCACGGCGCGGGAGAACGTGGCGCTGGTGACCGAAATCGCCAGGCAGCCGATGAAGCCGGCAGCCGCGCTCGAGATAGTCGGGCTCGGCGAACGGATCACTTTCCCGCGCAGCTCTCCGGCGGCGAGCAGCAACGCGTCGCCATCGCGCGCGCTATCGCAAAACGTCCGGATATTCTGCTCTGCGACGAGCCGACGGGTGCGCTGGACAGCACCACGGGGATTCTGGTGCTGGAGGCGCTCGAGCTGGTCAACCGCGAGCTCGGCACGACCACGGCGGTGATCACGCACAACACGACGATCGGCGATATGGCCGATCGGGTCGTCAGACTTGCCGACGGCTGCATCGTCGAGGTCACTGCCAATGCCGAACGCCGACCGGCGCGCGAGCTTTCCTGGTGAGCAGTTGATGCGTTCCCTGGATCTCAAGCTCGTGCGCGACCTCTGGCGACTCAAGGGCCAGGTGCTCGCGGTCGGGCTGGTAATCGCCTCCGGCGTCGGCGTGCTGGTGATGTCGCTGACAGCGCTCGACTCTCTCGAGGAGACCGCGAAGGCGTACTACGAGCGTTATCGCTTCGCACACGTCTTTGCCGGCGTCAAGCGCGCACCGGAGAGCCTCGCCCGACGCATCGCAGATATCCCGGGCGTGCAGACGGTTGAGACGCGCATATCCAAGTACGCCATTCTGGACCTGCCGCACTTCGCGGATCCCGCCATCGGCCGCCTCATTTCCATCCCCGAGCACGGCGAGTCGCTTCTCAACAAGCTTGCCCTGCGCCAGGGCCGACTGGTCGCGCCGGGTCGGGAGAACGAAGTGGTCCTGAGTGAGCCTTTCGCCGACGCGCACGGCTTCGTCCTGGGCGATCGCTTCGACGTCATCATGAACGGGAACAAGCGCACCCTCGAGGTCGTAGGCGTCGCGCTTTCGCCCGAGTTCGTGTACGCGATCGGCCCGGGCGCGCTGATGCCCGACGACGAGCACTTCGGCGTCGGCTGGATGGGGCGCACGGCCCTGGAGGCCGCCTACGATCTCGCCGGTGCCTTCAACGACGTGTCGCTCACGCTGCTGCGCGGCGTGCAGCCGGCGACGGTCATTCAAAGGCTGGATCAGCTTCTCGAGCGATACGGCGGAACCGGGGCCATCGCGCGCGCCGACCAGATCTCGAACTGGTTTCTCATGAACGAGCTCGACCAGCTCGGAACCATATCGAGAATCCTGCCGGCGATCTTTCTTGCCGTAGCCGCATTCCTCACCAACATGGTGCTTGCGCGACTCATCGCCACGGAGCGCGGCGAGATTGGTCTGATGAAAGCGTTCGGATACAGCAATGCCGAGGTCGGCTGGCACTACGCCAAGATGGTCATCGCCATGGCCATGGTGGGCATCGTCATCGGATGGGCCGTTGGCGCCTGGCTCGGAAAGGTGAATACGGAGATCTACGCCGAATTCTACCGGTTCCCGTTCCTTTTCCTGCACGCGGATCCGGCCGTCTTCGGCCTCGGCGCGCTCGTAAGCCTGGCGGCCGCACTCGCGGGCACCCTGGGAGCGGTGCGCCGCGCTGCCCTTCTGCCGCCAGCCGAGGCCATGCGGCCACCCACTCCGCCGGTATACAGGCGCGGGCGCCTGAGCGCCTCGCGGCCTGCGCGCTGGCTCGATCAGCCGACGCGTATCGTGCTGCGCCAGATTGCGCGTTGGCCGGGGCGCTCGGCGCTCACCGTCGCCGGCGTAGGCCTGTCGGTGGGGGTTCTGGTCATGGCCTATCAGTGGCTCGACTCCATCGAGCACATCGTTGACGTCTACTTCTACCAGGCACAGCGTCAGGACACGATGGTCGCGCTGGTGGAGCCGCAATCGACCACAGCCGTTTACGAGTTCCAGCGCATGCCGGGTGTCCTGACGGCGGAGCCCATGCGCATCGTCAGCGCGGACTTCCGGGTCGGCACACGCAGCCACCGGGGTGCGCTCCAGGGTGTGCGGCCGGACGCGAGTCTGCATCTGGTCTACGATGCAAAGGGCGAGATCGTGCGGGTTCCGCCCGACGGGCTGGTCCTGTCGACCAAGCTGGCCGAGAAGCTCGGCGTCGCGGTCGGCGATTCGATCTGGGTTGAGGTGCGGCAAGGCCGTCGGCCGATCCGGCACGTGCCGGTGGTTCGATTGTTCGAAACCTACATCGGCGTGCCCGCCTATATGGATCTGCGGGCGCTCGATCGCATGCTTCGCGAGCGCCCCAGCGTCGAGTACGTCAATCTGCTGGTCGACGAAGCCTCGGAGCCGGCGCTGCTGGCCGAGCTCAAGAATATTCCCGAGGTTTCGGGGGTGATGTTCCGGCGCGCCGCCGTCGATAGTTTCCATGAGACCATGGCCGACACCGTATTGATTTACGTGGGATTCTTCGCCGGATTCGCCGGCGCGCTCGGTTTCGGGGTCGTCTACAACAGCGCCAGGATTGCACTCTCTGAGCGGGGCCGCGAGATTGCGACGCTGCGGGTGCTGGGCTTCAGCAAGATCGAGACTTCCTACATTCTGCTCGGCGAGGTCGCGCTGCTGGTCTTCGTGGCGCTGCCGGTGGGCTGCCTCATGGGCCGCGGGCTCGCCTGGGTCATGACCACTGCGTTCGAAACCGAGCTTTATCGCGTACCATTGGTGATCGAGACCTCGACGTATGGCCTTTCTGTGCTCTTCGCTTTAGCCGTGACGATGATCTCAGCCGCGATTGTCCGGCGCCGCCTCGACCGGCTCGATCTGATTGCTGTTCTCAAGACCCGGGAGTGATCGGATCAATGGATGCTGCATGGCGTCGATGGATCATGTGGGGTCTGCTGGGCGCGGCGCTCACCGCCGGGCTCGTCTACGCGTTCCGCCCGCAACCGATTCCCGTCGATCTCGCCACTGTCGCCCGGGGGCCGCTCGTTGTCACTGCCGACGAGGAAGGCGAGACCCGCGTGCGTGACGTATTTGTGCTCTCGGCGCCCGTCGCCGGCCGAGCGCTCCGGATCGACGCGGAGGTCGGCGATGCCGTCGTCGCCGAGCAGACCGTGGTCGCCGAGATCGAGCCAATCGACCCGGCCTTTCTCGATCTGCGCAGCGAGACCCAGGCGCGCGCCGCTCTGAGCGCCGCGGAAGCCAACAAGGCACTCGCCGAGGCTGAACTCGTCGAAATGGAAGCGGAACTCGACTTCGCCATCAGCGAGCTCGAGCGCGCGCGTCGCCTCTACCGGACCAGGACCATTTCGGAACGCGACCTCGACGACGCCGAACGCCGTTACAAGACGAGCCGCGCCGCCGTCGCAACGGTCAAGGCACGCCTGCAGGTGCGCGTCTTCGAGCTGCAGCGTGCGCAGGCGCAACTCATGTCGCCCGTGCAGACCCAGGCAGCCCATGGTGCCTGCGAATGCGTGCCCCTGCTCGCTCCCGTCAACGGAAAAATTTTACGTATTCTGCACAAGAGCGAAGGGGTCGTCGAAGCCGGCGATCCGCTGCTCGAGATCGGAGATCCGGAGGATCTCGAGGTCGTGGTCGATTTCCTGTCCGCCGACGCGGTGAGAATCTCGCCCGGCCAGCGCGTCATCATGGATGAATGGGGTGGCGGCGCTGCACTCGCCGGCGAGGTACGCCTGGTCGAGCCGTTCGGCACGACCAAGATCTCTGCCCTCGGCATCGAGGAGCAGCGCGTCAACGTGATCATCGATTTCACCAGCCCGCGCACCGAGTGGCAGAGGCTCGGTCATGGGTATCAGGTGGAGGTGCGGGTCGTGCTTTGGGAGGGTACCGATGTGCGCAAGGTTCCGTTGACTGCGCTCTTCCGCCACGGCGAGGACTGGGCGCTGTTCGTCGAAGAAAATGGCCGGGCGCGACTGCGCACCGTCGAGCTCGGCCGGCGGACTGGCCTCGAGGCGGAGGTGACCGCCGGTGTCGAATCCGGGCAGCGTGTGATCATATCGCCGAGCGATCGCATCACCGACGGTGTTCGCATCCGTCCTCGCGCTTAACGCGAGTACGAGGCGCCTACTGCCTTGATCGCAATTCGAGCTCCCACCACTGGGCGTAGATCTCGTCCGTCCATCGATCCTGAAACCAGGCAATGACGTCGATGATCTGCTGATCGCTCAGGCGATCTCCGAACGACGGCATATTGCCCTGTCCGCCGGGCGCACCCCATTTGATCTGGGCGCCGAGAACCTGAATCGGATGGTGCCAGGCGTGGCCGGTGCCGTTCAGCGGTGGCGGCGGGTACTTGCCGTCGGGACCTGCCCGCCGCCAGCTCGAGGCACCCTCGCCGTTCTTCCCGTGACACTCTGCGCAGTGCTGTGCGAACAGTGTGCCGCCGCGGGCCACGTGCTCGCTACCATACCAGCGCTCCGGCGCCGCGGATTTCTGCGGCGCCGTCGTCGACTCCGCGACCGGCTTCTCGGTCGAGCTGCTGGCGGTTTTGAGCATCGAATTCACCGCATCTTCATCGGATTCGCTGCAGCCGGTCAAAATGGCCGCCAATACAATCGCGGTGACTGCCCGGAGAGCCCGTGCCTGTCCACCGGTCACAGCAAGTCCGCGGTATACGGCATCGAATCTTTCGGGTGCTTCCAACGTGCGGTCTCCGTCAAGCAGCTACTCGCCCTGCCACATCTGTCCGGTATGGCGGTCGATCTCGAAGCGGTTCACGAGCGACCCGTCCACCGTCTCGATCTCTGCGACGATGATGTCATCATCCCGCTCTTCCACCTTGCCGACGCGCAAGCGCGGATTACCCCTGTGAAAGAGCCGATGCTCCATGATCTCCTTGACCTCGGCGGCGGTGAGGTCCGTATCCCGGTACATTCCCATGCCGCGCCCCATCATGCCGCGATGCCGCCCGTGGCGAGGTCCCTTGCCGTGCCCGTACCCCACGCAGGGCCCCATCATGCCGTAGCCGTGACCCATACCGGGGCCCATCATGCCGTAGCCAGGCCCCATACCGGGGCCCATCATGCCGTAGCCAGGTCCCATACCGGGGCCCATCATGCCGTAGCCAGGACCCATACCGGGACCCATTGGGTGTCCCATCGTTGCGCCACCATGCCCATAGCCGCCCTCTCCCGTCGTTCCCGGCGCATCGGCCTCGGACATGGCGGGACCGCTTCCATGAGCGTAAGCGAGCGACGCACCACCGAGGAGTGCGATCAGCACGATGGCTGAGATCAGTCGCAATTCTCTAAGCGTCTTCATCGACGTCTCCTGTGATCAACAAAGGCCATGTTCTATCGCGTGATCGGCCATCCTGCCTGCAGCCGAGCGTCGGGCGATTTCCGCGTGAGAGTATGGATTTATTTTACGCCCCATCGTCCGATTCGGACTACCGCGGCAGCTCAAACAGCTTGATAAAATCATCCGTCGGCTGCGCAGCGAAAGCCGATGTGGCGGTGGCCGTGCTCGACCGCGCGGGAAAAGCCGCCACGAAAAAAGCCGGTGAGCCCATCGGCAGAGGTATCGAAGATGTAGTCACCGCCGCGGGTCACGCGCTCCCCGTCCGCTTCTGCGTTCTCGCGGCCGTCGTCGGCACGATACGGGTACGGGCGGTACAGGGAGCTCGTCCACTCGGCCAGATTGCCCGACAAATCATGCACCCCCTCGGGCGTTGCGCCGGCGGGCCGCCGCCCGACCGGCTCGTGATCGCCCCGGCGGCGCGCGAATACGGCCCGCTCGGGCGTTGGCGGCGTGTCACCCCAGGGATAGATACGCCCTTCGCGCCCCCGGGCGGCCGCCTCCCACTCCGCTTCCGTGGGCAATCGCTTCCCGAGCCACCGGCAGTAGGCTACCGCACCGTACCAGGTGACCTCCGTAACCGGATGGTGCGCCAAGCCCGGCGCCGGCGCGAAACGGCCGGACGCAATGGCGATACGCGCATCGGAATCGTCCAGCTCGATGAGCACGCGCCCGGCGCCGTCGGTGAACAGGCGCCCGGCGTCACCGCCCCCCACGTGCTTCCGCGTCACCCGTCCGGCCGGCGCGTCGCGCCGAGCATGCACGTCGAGCGTCTCGAGAAAGCGCACGTAGTCGGCATTGGTCACCTCCGTTGCGTCGATGCGGAAGGCCTCCAGCTTGACCTCGTGCACCGGTCGCGCGTCGCGCGCTCCTGCGTCGCTGCCGATGCGGTAGATACCGGCGGAGATCGGCACCATGTCGGCCGCCGCCCCATGACCGGGCAGGGACAGCGCCACGAGCGCGAGTCCTGAAAGGATCGATCGCATCTGCTCCCGCATCCGGAGAAAGCCGGGCACGGCTCCTTCCCCGTAGCGCTCGCGGCCGCTCAAGTGAGCTCGCCGAGCAGAGCCGCGGCATCCTGAAGGTCTCTGGTGTCGAAGCCCTCGGTAAAGGAAGCGTGGATCGGCGCGAGCAGCTCGCGTGCGCGTCCCGGCTCGCCTTGCTCGCGAGCGAATCGCGCAATGCTCACGGCGGTGCGCAGCTCCAGGGATCTCGCTCCCTGGCTCCTTGCGAGATTCAAGGCGTCGTCAAAGTGCGACTGGATCGCGTCCCGGCTGACAGCCGGATCGCGCGCGCGTACCACGGCGAGCATGCGATGATTCTCCGGCTCGAAGAACCGCTCCCCGCCCATCGCTGCATAGTCGATGCCTTTGCGTGCGAACTCGAGGGCGTCGTGCAGCCGCCCCGCGGCCAGGCTCGCTTCTGCCGCCATGGAGCAGAACCACGGCAGGGCGATATGATTGTGCAGCGCGACTTTTTCGTCGATACCCTCCCCGACCAGGGCGCTCGCCCGTGCATGATCATCACGGTGTGAATACGCGTAACCCAACATTATGTTACTCATGGCAGCATGTTGACGGAATTCGTGCTGATCGCAGATCGATTTGCACTCTGTGCCATACTCGAGCAGCTTCGGGATGTCCCTGCGTATCGAACAGGTCAGCCCCGCAAAGCCCGTCGCCACCCCGATGAGCGCAGGCTTGCCGATTTCGCGGGCGAGCCGAACGGCTTCCTCGGACAACACCACCGCCTGGTCCGGGAAACCGAGCAGCCATTTTGCCCACGCCAGGTAGCACAGGCTCGACAGGCCCGGATCCTGCCCGAAGACCGCCAACCTGCTCTTGTCTTCCATGCGCCGGTACAGCTCGATACTGGCCTCGAGGTACGGCGCAGCGTCGGGACACCGGCCGCTGAACAGATGCGTCGCGCCGAGCGTGAAGACCGTGCCCAGATGTGCCACCGCGTCATCCGTCCCGGCTGAAACCTGCTGACACTTCGAGGCGTATTCTTGAGCGGTTCTCATGTCGCCGCGGGCGAACTGCAGGCGCCACAATCCCCAGGCCGAGGTGAACGAAGTCCGTGCGTCGCCGAGCCGGCCGGCGAGATCGAGTGCGCGCACGTAGATCTGCTCGACCTCCGGTGCCGCCTGGCCGGAGACATACATCAGTGATGGACCGAGCAGCGTCTGAGTTTCCAGCTCGAAACGCATCCACTCGGGCTCCTCCGCGAGCGTCTGGACGGATGCAATTGCCCGCCGAAAGTCGCTGATGGCCTCCACGTGGGCGAACCGCCCCAGCGCATGCTCGCCTGCCCGGCGCCAGTAACGCGCCGCCTCGTCCTGCTTGCCGGCTTCCTCGAAATGATGAGCGACAAGCTCCAGGGGAGGATTGTCGTTGACGGCCTGAACGAGGCTCGACGCAATGCGCAAATGGCACCTCTGGCGCTCGCGCTTCAGCAGCGACTGGTAGGCGGCATCACGCACCAACGCGTGCTTGAACTCGTAACGGGAATGGCGGCCACCGCTCCCGTAGATCAATCCGGCCTGAACGAGAACAGCGAGCTTCTGCTGCAGAGCCCCATCGTCCTGACCGGAAATGCTGCTGAGCAGATCGAATCCAAACGATCGCCCTATGACCGCGCCGAGCTGCGCGACCTCCTTGACGGCACCGAGGCGATCGAGACGCTCCATCAGCAGATCCTGCAGGGTCGCGGGTATATTGGCCGACGCCACATCGGAGCCAGGGCCATCCAGCGCCTCGCCCTCCGGAATAAAACCGGGATCGGCCAGCGCCGCGCTGATCTCCTCGATGAAAAGCGGAACGCCGTCGCTGCGCGCGACGATTTCTTCGACCATCCCTTCGGGCAGGCTACTTCCCTTGGTAACCTCGGCGATCATCGCCGCGCTGTCGCGCCGGCCGAGATTGTTGAGCGCGAGCGCGGTGACGTGCGAGTAGTCCGTCCACAGCGGCCGGTACTCGGGGCGATGCGAGACGACGACCAGGATTCTACTGTCACGGAGGGTCTCGATCAGTCGCGTGAGAAAATCCTGCGTCGACGGATCGATCCAGTGCACGTCCTCGACCACGAAAAGGACCGGCGCCTGTACAGCCATCGCCCGTATTGCACCGACGAGCATGTCGAGGGTGTGGACGCGTAGCTGCTCCGGTGAAAGGTCGAGAGCAGGATAGGCGTGCTCGTAAGGAATCGACAGCAGCTCGGCGAAGTATCGCACCGTCTCTTCGACGTCCAGACCCAGCTCATCCAGCAATGTCTTCAGCGCATCGAGCTTGTCCTGGGGCGTCTGCCCTGCTCCGATACGCGCCGCGCGCTCGATCTGATCGATGAGCGGATGAAACGCGCTGCTCTGCCGGTAAAGCGAGCAGAAACAAAGAACGCGGTTGATGCGGGTATCGGCCAGCGCGTCCTGCAGCGCACGAACGATGCGGGATTTGCCGACACCCGCCTCACCGGAGAGCAGCACCGCCTGTTCCTCGCCGTCGACGGCAAGCTGCCAGCGACGCAGAAGTATCCCGAGCTCCTCATCGCGCCCGACGAGCGGCGTGAGCCGCCGCTCCAACGCCGCATCGAAACGGCTGACCTCTCGCACGGCGAGCGCGCGATAGGCCCGCACGGGCTCGTCGATTCCCTTGAGCGTCTGCGGCCCGAGCGCTTCGAGATCGAAGCGACCTGCGACCAGATGCCGGGTAGCGGCTGAGAGCATCACCGAGTTGGGATCGGCTATCGCCTCGAGCCTCGCCGCCAGGTTGGGCGTCTCCCCGACCACGGCGCTCTCCTGCGCCGCCCCCTCGCCGACGATGTCACCGACTACTACCGGTCCTGTGGCGATGCCGACACGCACCGCCAGCGCGACCCCGGTCTCCAGCTGCGGCACCGCCTCGGCGAGCTCCAGCCCCGCGCGCACCGCCCGCTCCGCGTCGTCCTCGTGGGCGCGCGGGTAGCCGAAATAGGCCAGCACGCCGTCGCCCATGTATCGCGCGACGTAGCCGTCGTACTTATCGACGGCGGCCTTGGCCGCGTCCTGATAGGTGCGGTTGATATCCCGCAGGTCCTCGGGATCGATTCGTTGGGAGAGTTCCGTCGAGCCGACGAGATCGGCGAACATGACCGTTAGCTGGCGCCGTTCGGCGTCTCCCGTCGCCTGCGCCGGGACCGTGGTGTGCGCCGAGCGTTCATCCGCACGCGCCTTGTCCAGCTCCTTGATCGCCTTCAGCAGCTTCTTGCGCGCACCGAGAGGAATGCCGATCTTTTCCAGGTCGGCCTCTTCGAGCTCCGGCAGCACCTCGAGGTCGACCTCGTTCTCGGCGAGCAGGTCCGCGTGCTTGCCGAGTCCGTGCCGGTCGAGCCACTGGCGCAGATTGACCATGGAGTAAACATACTCTCATGCACTCGTCGGCGCGAGCCGCGGCGGCGTCGGCTCCGCGATGGCCGAGCGGTGTGAGCCCGAGGGACTCGGTGAGTTGCTTGCGCTCACGCGTCCTGATCTGCGCCAGCGGGACCTCGACAGTTTTTTTCCGTGAGAAAGCTGCGTGCTCTGCATGGATTGCGGGCGAGTCCGAGATGGCACAGCTTCATGGGCTTCTGCCAACGGCCCTGCCCGATCGGGTGCCACTCCGTTCCAAACTTCGGAATCATGACATATCCAGCGGCTTGTCCAGCACTCTTTTGTGTTGCCAAATACCACCCCGCGGGGCTCGTATCCCCGGCCAAAGGCTTGCTAAGATCGGCCATACGCGTCCAGCGTCATTATTCTCGAAGCCAATGGCCGCGTACCGGGCCCGGCGATGCGCCGAGTCCCGGGAACACGATAACAACGACTCACTGACTATCACGAGGAGGACTCTGGATGAATACTTCACGTATCGCGCTCGGTCTCGCGCTGATGGTCGGCGCGGTAACCACGAGCAGTATCGCAATTGCGCAGGAGAAGTTTCCCGACAAGCCCATTGAAGTCGTGATTCACTCGAAGTACGGCGGCGGAACGGATGTCACGGCGCGGATGATGATGATCCGCACGCGCAGGGAGCTGGGAGTAGACATGTCGGTTACTTCACAGCGGGGTGGCTCTGGCGCCAAGGCGCACCAGTACGCGCTCGGTAAGTCACGCGACGGCTATACGGTGCTCGCGTTGACGCAGACGCATCTCTACACAATCGCGCGTGGCAAGTCGCCGCTCACGATCGATGACGTCGTCGGTGTAGCCCGTGCCATGGACGATCCGACTTTCATCACGGTGAGTGCCAACAGCCCCTATAAGTCACTGGAGGACCTGGTGGCCGCCTCCAAGAACGAGCCGCTGAATTGGGGTGTCGCACAGATTGGCGGCACCGAGCACATCGGGCTCGCCCAGTTCGCCAAGGCCGCGGGCATCAAGTTCAAGGTGGTGCCCTTCGGCAGCGGCGCGCAGATGGTGCAGGCGCTCATGTCGGGCGCGATCGACGCCACTCTTCCCAACGTCAGTGAGGGAGGTCCGCAGGTTGCGGACGGCACGTTCCGCGCTCTGGCGGTCTTGGGCAACAAGCGTCTCAAAGACTATCCCGACGTGCCGACCGCCAAGGAGAAAGGCTTCAACGTCAAAACCTCGACCACCCGCGGCTACTGGGTGCTCAAAGGCACTCCGGAAGATCGCGTTGAGATGCTCTCCAAGGCCATGGTCAAGGCCATGAACCACGACGTCTTCGTCAACTACCTGAAGAGCGCGGGACTCACGGTTGACGACAGCGTCGCCGGTCACGAGGAGTGGACGCGGCAGATCAAGGAAGAATATGCAAACGCGGTCGAGGCGTTAACGGATCTGGGTCTCATCAAGTAGACGTCCGCGAACGGGACCGCGGAGCCTGCGCACATGACGTCCGACAACGGCCTGGAAAATGGCTCGGAAAATGATCGGCGGCCCGCACGGCGAGCCGCCGATTTTCTCGACGGCACCGATCTCGCCGTTGCCGCGGTGCTGCTCACCTTCTGTGCCTGGGTCTATTACCTGACCACCAGGTTCGAGGAGGTGGCGGCTCTGTTCGCCCAGGACGTGCCACCGGAGTTCCTGCCGCGCCTGCTTGTGTGGACTATTGCGCTTCTGAGCATCCTTCTGCCCTTCGAGCATCTGATAAAGCCGGGGGGACGTGCACATTTTCACAAGGCACGCTCCAAGCCCGTTGCCGTGATGGCGTATCTCACCGGCGGGCTCCTGGTGCTCGTCGTCATGTCGGTGAAGCTGATAGGGACCTATTTCGCGATGGTTCTGGTTTGTGTGCTGCTGCCNNTCCGACTCTGGTGATGTTGTTGTTCTCTAAAATGCTCGGCGTCTACTTCGAGCCGGGCCTGTACGGCATCGATTTCCGGTAGGAGCGCCCGATGGAGCCCGTCTTCGAAGGTCTATCGCTGCTCGCCGATCCGTTCAACATCGGTCTGATTTTCTTGGGCGTGCTCATCGGCGTGGTGGTGGGCGCATTGCCCGGGTTGAGCTCACCCATGGCAGTCGCGCTGCTGCTGCCGTTCACGATTCCGCTCGAGCCGGTGGCTGCCATCTCCATGATGGCGGCGCTCTACTGCGCCGGCACCTTCGGCGGCTCCATCACGGCGATCCTCATCAACGCGCCGGGTGCACCGCCGGCGGCGGCGACCGCGCTCGATGGATATCCCATGGCACAGAAAGGCCAGGCAGGCCGCGCCCTCGGTATCGCCGCGGTCAGCAGCATCTGCGGCGGCGTGTTCAGCCTGATCGTGTTTCTCCTCGCCGCGCCGCTGCTCGCCAAAGTGGCGACCTCGTTCCGGCCGATGGAGTACTTTGCGCTCACGATATTCGCGCTCTCCATGCTCGCGTCTATCAGCGGCAAGTCGTCATTGCGAAACCTGATCAGCGGTGGGATCGGTGTGCTCATCAGCACGGTGGGAATCCATCTGACCACCGGTGTCGAAAGATTCACTTTCGACGTGCCTGAGCTCGCCGAGAGCATCAACTTCATTCCGGTTCTCATCGGGCTGTTCGCCATGGGCGAGCTCCTCAATCAGTCCCAGTCCCTGAATGTCGCCTACGAGCGCATCTCGTCGGTTGTCGTCAAGCTTCCGAGCCGCGAGGACTTCCGTCGCATACGCGGAACGATTCTTCGCTCGTCCGGTATCGGCACCTTCATCGGCATCCTGCCCGCGGAGGGGGCCACCGTCGCGGCCATCATGGGCTACAACGAAGCCAAGCGCTGGTCGAAGAACAAGGAGGAATTCGGCAGCGGCTGCCCGGAAGGCATCGCGGGACCCGAGGCGGCCAACAACGCGGCGACCGGGGGCGCCATGGTGCCGACCCTTGCCCTCGGCATTCCCGGAAGCGGCACCACGGCGGTCATTCTTGCGGCCCTCATAATGCACGGGTTTCGCCCGGGTCCCTATCTCATGAAGGAAACTCCGGAGTTCGTGTATGCGATCTTCGGTGCCATGCTCGTGGCGAACATCATGTTCCTCGCCATCGGTCTCGCCGGTGCCAAGGTGTTTTCGCGGGTTACGTTGATTCCGCGAACGATCCTCTGGCCCGGTGTCTTCGTGTTCTCTCTCATCGGCTCGTACGCGACCGGCTCGTCGCTGTTCGACGTGTGGGTGATGCTGGCCGCCGGTATCGTCGGTTTCATAATGCTGCGTCACGGCTTCTCTCCGGCGCCGCTCGTTATGGGACTCATACTCGGGCGACTGGTGGAAGAGTCGCTTTCCCAGTCGATGATTCTGCTCGACAACAACTGGCTGAGATTTCTCGAGAGCCCCATCGTCAATCTGTTCTTCGCCCTCACCGTCGTGAGTCTCGGCTGGCCCTGGTTCAAGTTTCTGACACGCACCCTGCTGTCGCGCTGGCGGCAGAACACCCGCGATAGCGACACCTGAGCGCAGTGGCTGTTTCCAAAAGCAGCCGCGTCATTGCAGAAGAGCTGGGCGGATGGGCAGCCGCACTGAGATCGCATCCACCGCCCGCCGAGGTGGCAGCCGTCGCGAGGCGTCAGCTTCTCGACGTCGCCGGACTGTGCATCGCCGCCCGCCGTACGCCCTACGTGAGCGCGTTGCTGCGCGCGGAGAAGCGCCCCGGCGACTGCACGGTCATTGGTCACGGCACCGCTGATGCAGCCGGTGCCGCCCTCATCAACGGCACGGCGGCCCACGGCGAGGATTTCGACGACACCTTCGAGGGCACNNGCGCTGGTCAACGGCACCGCCGCCCACGGCGAGGACTACGACGACACCTTCGAGGGCACGCCGGTGCACACCGGCGGCGTGGTGGTGCCGGCGGTGCTCGCCGCATGTGAAGCCCATGCGCGATCCGGTGCCGATGTGCTCGCGGGCATCAGTGCCGGCGTCGAGCTCATGTGCCGAATGGCGCTGGTGACACCGGCGGCGGTTCACCGCGCAGGATTTCATCCGACCGCGGTCATCGGTACGCTCGGGGCAACCCTCGGGGTCGCCGCATCGCTTGGATGCGACGTCCGAGCCAGCGCAAGCGCGCTGGGGATCGCCGGCAGTCTCGCCGGCGGCATCATCGAGTATCTCGCCGAGGGCGCTTGGACCAAGCGCCTGCACGCCGGCTGGGCGGCGCAATCGGGGCTGCGCGCCGTGGAACTCGCCAGGGCGGGCTTCGTCGGCCCGCGCACCGTGCTGGAAGGACGGCACGGATTCTATCATGCGTTCACCAACGGCGACGTCGAACCCGACTTCGATCATCTCACTCGGGATCTCGGCGATCGCTGGCTGATGGAGACACTGGCATTCAAGCCCTATGCCTGCGGCACCATGGCCCAGCCGTTCATCGACTGCGCCCTGGCGCTTCGTGGTGCCGGCATCGGCGCAGACTCAATCGAGCGCATCGAGTGCAACGTGGGTGAGGGAACCGTGCACCGCCTGTGGGAGCCGCTCGCCGAGAAGCGCCGTCCGGTGAACGGCTATGCCGCCAAGTTCAGCGTGCCCTATTGCATCGCGGTCGCCGTCGTGGACGGCAATGCCGGTTTAGGGCAGTTCACGGACACGCGTGTCGGTGACGCAAGGGTCCTGGATCTGGCCTCGCGCATCGGCTATCGCATCGATCCCGACAACGAGTACCCGGCCAACTACAGCGGTCACCTGCACGTTTACCTCAAAGACGGCGAGGAGCGGCAGTTTCATCAGCCACACCTGCGCGGNNGCGACAACGCAACCTTCGGTGGCTGGCGTTCCGAGCAGTCGGACAAAGCATTGGCGATGCTCGGAGAGCTCATCGCGGGCGACGATCTCGGCGCGCTTTCCTTGCTGCGCGGTTGATGGCGACGACGCTCTGGATAAACCCTTGCCGCATCATCCCGCGTCCCGCGCACGGCCAGGACCCACCGCGGTGCGCCGGCTCGCCGACTGGGGGCGGAGGTCATCAAGGCCGAGCTCCCCAAGGCCATAGAGCCCGACGACACCACCGGCGCGCCCGCTCCATCTTCTGAGCACGCCGCCGGGAAAACCTCTAATCAGACAATGGGCACGTCGCTCCTGATCTGGGCCCGGTGCAGGCGACGGCGCGACGCCGCATCAAACGCATCGCGCCGATGCAGCACGGCGCGGTTCTGCCACATGAGCACATCACCCACCCGCCAGCGGTGACACCAGGTAAAGCGCGGCTCTGTGGCATGCGCCCACAGGCGATCCAGCAGCGCTTCGCTCTCCGTCACCTCGAGCCCGATGACGTAGCTACCGGGCCGCCTGCCGAGAAACAGGCCGCGACGCCCCGACTCCGGATCCGTTTGCACCAGGGGATGGCGGGCACCGGGCGTATCGCGTACGTGGCGCGTTTCCTCGTAGCCCTTTCTCAACATGCCGGCGCTGTTGCGCGACGCATCGTGAATGGCCGTCAGCCCCTCGATACGTGCTCTGAGATCGTCCGGCAGCGCGTCGTAGGCGGCAAACATGTTGGCGAAATACGTGTCACCCCCTTCGGCCGGAATCTCGATCGCGTAGAGCACGGCGGCCTTCGGAGGTACCTCGACGTAGGTCATGTCTGCGTGCCAGACGGCTTCGCCTGCGCCGAGATTTCCCCGCGGCACGCCGCCCTCGACGATGTTGGAGATGACATTGAGCTCCGGATACTCCTCGTGGAACGGCTTGCCGTAGGGATTCGGACCCGGCGGATCGAGCTCTCCGAACGAGCGACTGAAGGCCACCAGATCCGCATCGCGAATATTCTGCTCACGGATGAGCAGCACCAGATGCTCACTCCAGGCAGCGCGGATCCGCTCCAGGTTCTCGGATGTGATGCCCGCGGCCATGTCGACGCCGCGAATCTCGGCGCCGAGCGCGGCACCGCTCGGCACGATTTCGAAGGCCGATTGACCTCTAGGACTGATGGCCGTTCCCTCCTAGTTTACGACGATGGTGCAGACTACTCCGGCTGCACCTCCAGGTACACGAGCACCTTGGATGGCTCGCCGTCAGGATTCAATCGCACCGCCGTCGACCGCTCGCGTTTTGGTGCTGGCCGAGCCCCATCTCTCCCCGGTAAACCGCCAGGATCGTGGGTTCTCCTGTCCGCTTGTCCAGGCTCGCCTCTCCGGGCTCCGGCAGCACCTCGAAGTCGACCTCCTTCTCGGCAGGTCGCTCGGCGTGCGTACCGGGTCCGTGCCGGTCGAGCCACTGCCGCAGAATGACCATTGCGCGGACTCACCCGATGCACCGATCGGCACGGGCAGTCGCAAGCTCGAGGCCGCGGCTACGCGGGCCGCGTCAAAGAGTAGTCAAGGTCGTGAGGCCGGTCTGCGCGCGCGCTATTCAGCCCACGCGGCATCAGCGCTCGCGCGGCTCTCGTTACGACGGGGCGCGTCGCACTCTGCACATCGAGGTGGGCGGCAAGATGAGCGCTCAGCTCGCGCGCATCGCTGCCGGCGCCGTCGATGAGTGCCGACTTCCGACGTCGCAAAAACTGCATGCCCATGAGGTACATGCCGGGCGCGTCTTCGACGACACCGCCGTCGTGGCGCACGCGGCCCTTGCGATCGAGCACCGGCACATCCAGGTACGAGAAATCGGGTCGGAAACCGGTCGCCCAGATGATGGTGCGGATATTCTCCCTGGTGAGGTCGGCGCCGAGGGTCGGCGAATCCTCCACGAAGGTCGGCTCGAAGCGCTGCGGAGCGTCGACCTCGTTGTCGAGCCCGTTCTCGGCGGCCCACTCGTCGATGGTGTTGAGCAGCCGGTTCATTTTCAGGTCCGACATTGCGCACTGATTCCTGAGCGAGCCCGAGAACTGCGCCTTGCCATCGTTGATGCCGGCGAGACGGCCCACGGGCCGAACACCCAATGCGCGCAGGGAATTCAGATCGATGCTGCGGCGCTCGTCGGAGCCGATGAGCTGCAGCGAGGGCACGTTGCGGGCGCGGTTGATGTCGTCGACCTGGTCGTAGCGCTCGTCGTGCACGCCGGCGACGTCCATCCACCACTCGATGTCCCGGCCGCGGTAGACCCGCGGCGCGCGGATGTGCTCGCCCACCGCCAGCGTCACCGGGCGGCCCGAGCGCTGGATCTCCTCGGCGATCTGGATGCCGGTGGCGGAGGCGCCGACAACCAGCACGCCGCCGTCCTCGAGCTGGCCGGGATTGCGGTAGTCGAACGGTGTCAGCGTGGCGATACCGGCCGGAACCGATTCGGCGACGCGAGGGATCAGCGGAATGTTGCACGCGCCGGTGGCGAGCACCACGGTGCGGCAGTGCCAGGTGCCCGCCGTGGTGACGACCTTATAGCCATCGTCGCTGGCGCGCACCGAGGTGACTCGAGTCTGGGAGTGGACCGGCGCCGAGATGACATCGGCGTAGCGCTCGATGAAGGCGATGGTCTCCGGCATGGTGCGGTAGCCGTCGGGATCGTCGCCTTCGTATCCATAGCCGGGCAGGCGGCTCATCCAGTTGGGCGTGAGCAGCCGGAGCGAGTCCCAGCGCTCGGTCTTCCACGAGTTCGCCACCTCGCCGCGCTCGAGGACCACGTGGTCGATCGAGCGCTCGGCGAGGCAGCGGCTCATGGCGAGCCCGGCGTGGCCGGCCCCGATGATGACGGTAGTGGTGCGCATGGGACTTTCTCCTTCGACACCGGATACGGTGTCGCTCAGTTGACCTCGACGGTGACGTTGGTCGGGTTGGTGACGATGTCGAAGACCGCCGAGCGCTTCTGCGACTGGGCGACCAGCGCCTCGATGTCCTCCTCGCTGGCGTCGGCGTCGATGTCGAAGTGCACCTTGATGCCGTCGAAGCCGTTGCGCACGTCGCTGTCGATGCCGAGAAT
>JABAOG010002644.1_pt1 | contig 46422 bp, 37 predicted proteins | sample 7062131 | NCBI WGS metagenome assembly JABAOG01 (sample SAMN14538629, study PRJNA623070) | marine sediment metagenome | biome: marine biome [ENVO:00000428]; feature: marine pelagic biome [ENVO:01000023]; material: deep marine sediment [ENVO:00002113] | place: India: Arabian Sea | collected... | reverse complement strand
GAAGACATCGCGGTCTTCATCGAGTAGGGGGCGGACATGGTGTTGCCGGACGGTCGGCCCTCGAATGGCCGAGACGCTTCTCTGACACCACATGAGGTGAGTCCGCGGTGACCGCCGCATCCGCACGCCGCACAGGAGTCTCGTGGGCCAGGACATAACGGGGCAGGCAAGGACACCGGCCGAGACCCGGGCCTACACCAAGGCCCTGCTGAGGGACGTACGGGCCCTCGAGCGCATGCTGGCCGAGGGCCGGTTCGAGACCGGCGTGCGGCGCATCGGGGCCGAGCAGGAGATGTTCCTCGTCGACCGCGATCTGCGGCCGGCGCCGGTGGCGGCGGAGCTCCTCGCGGAGAACGTCGACCCCCGCATCGTCGGGGAGCTCGCGCGCTTCAACCTCGAGGCGAACGTCAGCCCTCGCCTCTTCGAGGGGCTCTGCTTCTCCGAGCTCGAGACCGAGCTGAAGGAGGTCGTGCAGATCGCGACCATGCGGGCGGCCAACCACGACGCGCGCGTCGTGCTCTCCGGCATCCTCCCCACTTTGCGCCTCGAGGATCTCAGCCTCGAGAACATGACCCCGAGGCCGCGTTATCGGGCGCTCAACGACACGCTGCGGAAGATGCGTGGCGGCGACTTCAACATCGCCATCAAGGGCATCGACGAGCTGAACATCACCCACGACAACGTGATGTTCGAGGCCTGCAACACCAGCTTCCAGATTCACTTCCAGGTGGCGCCGGACGAGTTCGCCAAGCTCCACAACGTGGCCCAGCTGGTCTCGGCGCCGGTGCTGGCGGCGGCGTGCTTCTCGCCGGTGCTCTTCGGCAGCCGTCTCTGGCACGAGACCCGGATCGCGCTCTTCTCGAGCTCCATCGACGAGCGCTCGAACGACCCACAGCAACGTTCCAAGCGGCCGCGGGTCACCTTCGGCGACCAGTGGGTGCGTGAGGGCGTCCTGGAGATTTTCCGCGAGCAGGTGTCCCGCTTCCGGGTGGTGCTCGCCTCCGAGCCGGACGAGGACCCGGTCGCCGTGGTCGAGCGTGGGGAGACGCCCAAGCTGTCGGCGCTGCGCCTGCACAACGGCACCGTCTACCGCTGGAACCGCGCCTGCTACGGCGTGACCGACGGCGTGCCCCACCTGCGCATCGAGAACCGCGTGCTGCCGGCGGGGCCCACCGTCGTCGACGAGGTGGCCAACGCGGCCTTCTTCTTCGGGCTGATGAACGGCGTGCTCGAGGAGCTCGGCGACCCGGCCCAGTGGATGGAGTTCGACGCGGCCAAGGACAACTTCTTCGCGGCGGCACGACACGGGCTCAAGGCCCAGTTCACCTGGCGCAGCGGCGAGACCGTGACGGCCGCCGACCTGATCCGGACGCGCTTGCTCCCGCTCGCTCGCGAGGGGCTGCGCCACTCCAAGGTCGACGACGCGGAGATCAGTCGATACCTCGACGTGATCGCCGCCCGCGTGAAGAGCGGGCAGACCGGCTCCGCCTGGGTGCTCGGGTCCATCACCGCGATGGGGAAGGACACTAGCCCGGACCTGCGCAACCGCCGCTTGGTCTCGGCCATGATGGAGCACCAGAAGCGGGGCACGCCCATCCACCTCTGGGACCCGGCGGAGGTCGAGCAGCTCACCCAGACCTCGGAGGAGTGGCGGCGGCATCTCCGGGAGGTGGGGCAGTTCATGACCACCGATCTCTTCACCGTGCGGCCGGGGGATCTGGTCGATCTGGCCGCGAGCGTGATGGAGTGGGAGCACATCCGGCACGTCCCGGTGGAAGACGAAGACGGCAAGCTCGTCGGTCTGCTGACCCACCGCGATCTCCTGCGCTTGGTGGCGCGCGGTGGGCAGAAGAAGGAAGTGCTCGTCGACGAGATGATGGTGCGCGATCCGATCACCGTGAGCCGCAAGACGCCGACGCTGGAGGCGCTGCGCAAGATGCGCGAGAAGAACGTCGGCTGCCTCCCGGTGGTCGAGGACGACCGGTTGGTGGGGATCATCACCGCCAGCGATCTGATCCGCGTCTCGTCGAAGCTCCTCGAGCGCTTCCTCGAGGCCGAAGACGACGACGAGTGAGCCGGATCCTCGCGCTGGGGTTGTTGCTCGCTCTCGGCGGCTGTCCCGAGTCGGAGTCGGAGCCGGACCCGGAGTCGGAGTCGGAGCCGGAGTCGGAGTCGGAATCGGAACCGGAGTCGCCGGCGGACGCACTGGCACGCGAGGTCTGGCGCGCTGCCGGCGGTGAGCATCTCGACGAGGTCGCGCAGCTCGACTTCCGCTTCGTGGTGACCAGCGGCGGCGAGCCGGTCTTCGAGGCCGCCCACCGCTGGGACCGTCGCGGCGATCGCGACCGGGTGAGCTGGACCGATGGGGACGGCAACCTGCACGACGCGGTGGTGTCCCTCGTGGACCGAAGCGTGTGCGGTCACGTCGATGGCACGCCCGTCACCGGCGAGCAGCAGGGCGCCCTCGCCGAAGCCTACGGGCGGTGGGTGAACGACAGCTACTGGCTGATGGTTCCGCTCAAGGTCCTCGATCCCGGGGTCGAACGGACGCTGCTCGAGCCGGAGGGAGAGCGCCGCCGGCTCCAGCTGACCTTCGACTCCGTGGGGCTGACTCCCGGCGACCGCTATGTGCTCTTCATCGGTCCCGACGGCCGGCTGACCCGTTGGGAGATGGCCCTCGAAGGCTCCGATCCGGACGCGCCGCCCAAGGGCGTGACCTTCGAAGGTCACCAGGCCATCGGCCCGCTCACCCTGCCGCTCGATCACACCGCGGAAGGGGAGGGCGACCGACAGATCCTCCTTCGCGACGTCGAAGCGCACGAGACGGTGCAGTCGGACGCCTTCGCCATCCGCGGCTGCGAGGGCTGAGCACCGAGGGGGGCGCGCTCAGAGCGCGGACCATTCGAGCTCGATGTCGGCCTGCTGCCACGCGGCCTCGAAGCGTCCCCGGATCGCTGCGGCCTCATCCGTCTCACCACGGCCACTCAGCGCTTGGGTGAGGCCGAAGAGGGACCAGCCGTTCTTCGGGAAACGCCGGAGGTCTTCGCGGTAGGCGCTCTCCGCCTCGGCGAAGCGCTCGGCGCGCACCAGGGCCCGCCCCAGGTAGCGCCGCGTCGCGGGACCCCAGGGAGGCGGCTCGTCGTAGTGGAGGCCGTCTTCGAGCTCCACGGCGCGCCGGTAGTGGGCGATCGCCTGGTCCATGCGTTCCTCGCTCTCCGCGATCCGGCCGGCGAGGATCGCTTCGGCGATCCGCACCAGATCGGCGGTCGAGTTGAGGTCCCAGATCGTCACCTCGGTGAGCTCCGGTGCGTCGGCCGCCGCCTCGAGCTCCTCNNCCACACGGTGGTCGGATAGAGCAGGTCCTCCGGGGGCGTCGGCTCTTCCAGCGCGGCGTCCCAGCGGCCGAAGGCGACCAGCGCGTAGTAGGGGATGCTCAGGTAGTGCTGCAGCGTGCCGAAGCCGGGCTCGCGCATCTTCTCCCGGTCGGCGCGGGCGGCGACGGCGCGAGCCGCTTCGAGGGACCGCTCCGCCCGCCCCTCGATCGTCGTGGTGGCCCAGAGGAAGTGGTAGTTGTGGGGGTAGTAGGCGAGCGGGTAGAGGCCCTGCGCCTCGACCTGGGCGAGGTAGGCCTCGTCCGCCGCGATGGCCCGCTCGTTCGCCGCCGAGGCCGCGGCGTATTCGCCCGTGCGGATGTAGATGTGGGCCGGCATGTGCACCAGATGGCCGGCGCCCGGCACGAGGCCCTCCAGCGTCTCGGCGCTGGCCATCCCACGCTCCGGGGTGTCCGACGCCTCGACGGCGTGAATGTAGAGGTGGTTGGCGAAGGGGTGGCGCGGCGCGGCCTCGAGCACGCCTTCGAGGGTGTCGAGGATCGCGGGCGTCCAGGGGTGCGCCTCCCCGTCCTCGGCCCAGTAGTCCCACGGGTGCAACACCATCATCGCCTCCGCGTGCAGACTCGCGATGTCGTGGTCGTCCGGGAAGGCCTCCGCGGTCGCTGCGAGGGCGTCGGCGTAGGCACGGTCGAGCCCGCTCCGGTCGTCTCGTGGCTCCGGCTCCCAGCGCGTGGCGAGCGCGTCGATGAGCGCCGCGTCGGCGTCGGAGGCTCCGCCGGCCAGGGCCTGCGCGCGCTCGATGGCCGCGTAGGCCTCGGCCACGTTCGACGGATCCCGTGGGGCGTTGATGTTCGGGCCCAAGGTCAGCGCGAGGCCGGCGGCGCACATCGCGCACTCGGGATCGAGCCGCGCGGCTTCGCGAAAGGCGCGCGCCGCCTCGGCGTGATTGAAGCCGTAGTGCAGCACGAGGCCCTGATCGAAGAGCCGCTGCGCGAGCGTGGAGTCGGTGTCCACCGCACGATGGTGGTCGCCCATGCCCTCGAGCAGGGGCGCCCGAAGCTCCGGGCGATCGGCGACCGGCGCGTCGGCTCCGGCGGTGGAGCGCTGGTTCGTGGGTGCTTCGCTCCCCGCGCAGGCAGCCGCCAGCACGAGGGGCGCGAGGAGGATGCAGCGGTGTGCCATGCGATCGGCATGGGGAAGCCCCGCGCGTCGTCAATGGGTGCGTCGCGGAGGGCCGAGACCGGACGCACGGCGGTCGCGACCGGTGCCGTCGAGCGCGCTCCCCAGCCGCGGACTCCGGAGCCATCGCGCGCCTAGTCGTCGTCGTCGTCGGTGTCGCGGTGCTCGGCCTCGATCGCCTCGGCGGCGACTTCTTCGTCCTCCACGTCCTCCACGTCGCCCATGGGGGCCGGGCTGCCCTTCACCGGCTCGGTGTCGTGGAAGCGGGTGAAGTCGATCAGCAGGCGTCCGTCCTCGAGCTGGCTGATCACGTCGACGAAGCGTTGCCCCTGCCGGATGTCCTCCGGGTAGTAGATCTTCCGGGCGTGGATGGTCTGGGCGAGCGTGCCGTCGTAGCCGGTGAGGCTGACCACGATCGAGAACACGCGCTCGCTGACGCGGTCCGGAAAGCAGTCCACCAGCGGTGAGCGCTCGTCGACCGGATGCATGACGGTCCAGCTCAGGGCGAACATCGGCGAACGGCTGCGCACCAGTGGCAGGTCCACGAGCTTGCGCAGGTGCTGCCCCTCGGGCGTCACGTGGACCATCACCGCCGTCACCGAGATCGCCGCCTCCACGACCTCGTTGCCGCGCGCGTTGCCGGCCCGGAACCGAAGGGTGGGGACTCCATCCATCGGCGAGAGCACCAGCTTGTCGCTGAAGAGCACGCTGGTCGACGGTCGGGAGGCCTTGGCGAACATCACCCCCGTCGCCAGGGCGACGCCCAGGATGCCGACGCCGGCCTCCGCGGTGACCAGCAGGTCGCCGTAGGTCGAGCCCGGGCTCATCGCGCCGTAGCCGATGGTGCTCATGGTCTGGACGCTGAAGAAGAACGCGTCGCCGAAGGAGGTCGGCCGGGCGCCGTCGATGCTCCCGGGCTCGAGCACGAAGAGCCCGGCGAAGAGCAGGTTCACGACCAGGTAGAGGAAGAAGAGGACGACGAAGAGGCGCAGCCAGCTCCCGTCCATCAGGTAGGAGTAGAGGTCGCGCCGTAGCTGGGCGGGGGCGCCTCGACGGAGCGCTTCCCCGATGTCCCGTCGGGGGGCGCGCTCCTCCTCGTCCTCGTCTCCCTCCAGCTTTCGTCGATCGATCTCCTCGATGGAGCGTTCGTCGCTCGCGTCGTGCTGAGCCGTCTCGAAGGGGGCCATCATCAGGTCGAAGACCACCTGCGCCAGACAGAGCGCGGTGATCACCATCAGGAAGACCCAGCCACTCATGGCTTCGGCGGCTGCGGCCATGACCAGCACCAGCACGCCCGTGAAGGCGCGGGCGGAGACTCGCGCGCGGTCGCTGAGCTCGGCCTGCCGCCGCTCGGTGACCGAGTCGACGATGGCGACGCTGAAGAAGATGGTGGCGAGCGCTCCACCGAGCAGCCAGCGGTCCACCGTGGGGGGCGGCTCGTCCATCGTCAGTCGTGTCGCCCGGCCGAGCGCGGGACCGAGAGCCACCAAGCCCATCTGCAGCGGCAGGTGGCCGAAGAACCACACGATCCAGCCGCCGCGCTCCCGCCGGATGCGTGAGCCGCCCACGTCGTCGAAGTAGATCCACCAGAGGCAGAGGGTGATCGCCAGGATCACGCAGATGTCGAGGTAGGTGCCCACGCTCAGGCCCTCGGTGGCGGTGCGCGCGAGGACGATCAGGAAGGTCTCGCCCATGACGATGATCGTCAGCAGGCCGTAGCGCCTCGAGAGGTGCTCGAGATCGAGGGGCCACGCGGCGGCCAGGTTCCGCGACTGCTTGCTGAGGGGCGCCACCACGACCACCAGCGCCGCGCCGATCCAGAGCCCATAGGTCCAGTGCTGAGGGGTGAAGGCGCCGAGGCCCCAGAGCAGGGCCGCGACCAGGAACACGCCGCCCCAGTAGATCGCGTAGGTGCGCGCCGCCGGGACCTGCAGACAGACTCGGGCGTACATCACCACGACGACGAGCTGGCTCACCGACGCGGCCAGGCTGAAGGCCGCGGGCTCCCCGTCCATCGCGCTGCCCGCGGTGAGGGCCATCGCCCCGATGGTGAAGATCTGTCCGAAGACCAGCAGCCGGTGGACGAAGTCGTCGAGGGCGAAACGGTTCTCGAAGAAGGTGAAACCGGTCCACGCGACCCAGAGCGGCAGGAAGATGGCCACGAAGGACCCGACCCCGGGGCCGTCGGCGTGCATCGCGAGCCCTTGGCCGAGCTCGATGAAGGCGGCGACGAAGGTCAGGTCGAAGAAGAGCTCGAGCCAGGTGACCTCTTTGGCCCCACGGGCGTGCGCGACGCTGTGGATGCGGGGGCGGTGGAAGAGGCGGCTGCGCACCGGCGCGACGATAACCAATCGACCCCGGACCCGAAATCACCACGCTCCGGCATTGGCCGATTTCCAGCGCACGGCCGGCCCCTTTTGGTAGCGTGCGCCGCGTGAAAGAGCTGGGGGATCGCCAGGTGCAGACGGTGGAGCCGCTGCCCGACTGGCAACTGAAAACCTTCGAGGCCTATCTGCCCCATGTGCTCGGGGTCACCGCGCCCGAGCACGAGGCGCGGGTACGGCAGGCGACGGAGCGCTTCGACGCCTACGTGCGGGCGATGCCCGCCCACGAGGGGCGCGCCCGAGAGAAGGTCTACAGCCTGCTCTTCTGGACGTGTCTCCACGGCACCTTCGTCGGTCACGGCACCCGCCCCTGGCACCAGACGCCGGCCGAGCGCGAACGCTTCGTGAAGCGCTTCTTCGAGTCCGACGACAAACCGTCGGACAAATTCTGGGACTTCGTCGGCAAGCTGGTGCCTCGCTGCATCGAGCGGGCGACCATCCGTGATCTGGCCAAGAGTCTCCGCGAGCTGATGGGGCTCGCCTTCTACTCGAACCCGGCGAGCGACTCGATCACCGGCTACGAGCGGATCTGGAATCGTCAGGAGCGGCTCCGGCATCGCGAGGATGTCGATCTGATGCGCCTGCCCACGCCGCAGCCGCTCGTCTTCGACCCGGCGAAGGTCGCGCGGGTTCACTTCCAGGGGCACCCCTACCAGGTGGACCGCCTCTTCCACGGGGACGGACGCCCGCGGGTGGCGGTCATCGGGAGCGGCGCCGGTGGCGCCGTCGTCGCCGCTCGCTTGGCCCAGACCGGTCGCTACGACGTGGCGATCTTCGAGGCCGGGCCCCGCTTTCGCCCGAGCGAATATCCGCTCGATACGCTGGTGGGGATGGGCCAGCTCTTCGAGGACGGGCTGATGACCCTGAGCCGCAACCTCGACCTGCACCTGCTGCGCGGGCGGCTGGTCGGCGGGGGCACGGTGATGACCTCGGGGCTGAGCGTTCGGCCGCGCCAGCGCACGATCGACGCTTGGACCAACTCGTCGAAGGAGAGCTACCTGGGCTTCGAGGCGGCGGCCATGCACGACGCGCTGGACGCCATCCGCGAGCGGCAGCAGCTGGGGACGATCAACGAGGAGCTCGTCACCGATCCCTCCCGCGCGTTCGGGCGGGGCGTGAGGAAGCTGAGTGCCGACTACCGCGTGGACGTCGACCTCGCGCTCAACAACGTGATGATGCGGCGAGGGCAGCAGCCCCATCGGACGCCCGATCAGAACGGCGACTACTGCCTCGGCTGCGGCCTCTGCAACTACGGCTGCTACTTCGGCCACAAGCTCTCGATGGACCTCACCTACATCCCCGACGCCGAGGCGGCGGGGGCGCAGGTGCACCCGAACCTGCCGATCGAGCGTCTCGTCGGCGAGTACCACGGCGACGGCCGGATGCACGTGACGGCGCTCGAGCTCGGTCGGGGCTCCGGTGAGCGGGTGGCCGTCGACCACGTGGTGCTCGCCTGTGGCGCGGTCGGCTCTCCGGCGCTCCTACTGCGGAGCGCGAAGGCGGACCGGGCCTGGGAGACCCTGCCCTCGTTCCGGAACGGTTGGGTCGGCACCCACCTCGGCTTCAACTACGGCTCCGGCGTGGCGGCTCGCTTCGCCGACGACTTCGAGAAGCCCGGGCAGCGGGGCTTTCAGATCAGGTACATCGCCACCAAGGAGCCGGACGAGGACTTCACGCTGACCGGTGAGCACGATCCCTACGTGACCCGCTACGTGATGGAGAACGCCTTCGTGCCTCCGGGGCTGCTCAGCAACGTGGTGCCCGGCGTCGGACCCATCCACCGGGAATGGATGGAGAGCTACGACCGGCTGGCCATGTGCGCCACCACCATCGGCTCACCGATGCACGGCACCATCGATCCGGACCGCGACGTCCACTACAAGCTCTCCGACAGCGAGCACGACCTCAACGTACGGGCGCTGGCGTCCATCGTTCGGATCTACCTGGCTGCCGGAGCCCGCGAGGTGGGCCTCTCTGGCGTCCGTCAGGGGCATAAAGGTGCAGGTCTCGGTGTGGGCGTTCAGCTGCACGCCTCGGAGCTCGAGGGCGCGACCGAGAAGCAGATCTACGACGAGCTCCGCCAGGTCATCACCGAGCCCGAGCACTTGATGCTCTCGAGCGCCCATCCGCAGGGCGGGCTCCGCATGAGCAAGCACCCGGAGAAGGGCGCCGTCGACGAGGACTTCCGCCTACGTGGCGCGGAGAACGTATTCGTCTCCGACGCATCCCTCTTCCCCACGACCATCGTCGTCAACCCCCAGTGGACCATCGCCGCGCTCGGCTGGCTCGCCGGAGCGGCGATCGACGCGGACCTCTCGAGAAAGCCCATGGCGGCGGAGTGACCTTTGCCCCATGTGCCTTCCATGGGTCGCACGCGGGAACCCACCGACGACTGGCGGCAGCGCTTCGAGTGTGAGCTGCGAGCAGCTGCGTCGGGACCGATCGCCGACCCGGCCGATTGGATCGGATGTCTCACCGCGGAGGAGCGGCTCGCGCTCGAGCAGATGGTGCGCGAGCAGGCGAGCGCGCTGCCGACGCCCCTCGACGAGCGCGCCCGGCAGCCGGAGCGGCGCTATCTGGAGCGGGTCGCGGGCTGGTGCGACTGGCTCGACGGGGGCGGGAGCAGCCGCCTCGAAGCGGCCGAACGGGTCGTCTGGCTGCGCGGTGGCTCGCCGCTGCCCTACCTGCGGGTGCTCTCCGAGGTGGGCGACGTGATCCACGCCCTCCGCCTGGCGGAGGCGTTCCTCGATCGGGTTCCGGCGAGCGATCCCCAGGCGGCGGAGGTGCGGTCCTTCATCGAGGCGGAGGACGTCGTCCCCGAGGGCTTCGACGACGCGATCCGCGCCGCGCTGCCCGATCCGGAGAAGGTGGAGGCCGTGCTCGCGGAGACCGAGCCGGACGACGTGGTCCGCCTGCTCTGGCGGATGACCGCGCTGGCGCGCGAGGCGGGCCTCGAGGGCGACGAGTTCTTCGCGCTCGCGACCCTCGGTGGCGCCTCACCGCAGGCGTTGGCGATGGTCGAGAACGGCGAGGTGAGCGCCGGTGCGGTCGAGTCGGTGGCCAACCGCTTCGCGGGCACCCGGGCCGAAGGGCTCTGGTACGGCCTCGCCGCGCGGGCGGCGTGCCTGGTCGGCGACCAGCTCGGGACCGTGCGGCTGCTCCGCGCGGCGGTCGCCAAGGCCGACCCCGGGCTGCCACCGGAGATGGACCTGGCCTTCGTCTGGGAGCATGCCGACGAGACCCTGCGCGCGATGCTGCTGCAGCAGGACCTCGCGCCCCCCGAAGCGCTGCGCTGACGCTACGCCGCGGCCGGCGGATCGGTCGTCGGTAGGTGACCGAGGAGGGCGCGGAAGTGCGGGATCTGCGCTTCGAAGCTCGCGTGGTGAGCCACCAGCACCGAGCGCACGACGGCGTCGAGCGGCTGGTCGTGGAAGTGCGTGAGGTTGCGGAGGATGTAGCGGTCCGCCCGGAGGCGTTCGATGGTCGCCGTGTCCGACGTGACCTCGGGCACCGCTTCGTCGTCGAGCTCCTCGAGCGCTCGCTCGGTGCCTTGGCGATAGGCGTTGGTCTCCCGGGCGCCCCACTCGACGTGGATCAAGGCGAAGACCCCCGCTCGCACGAGCCGCTGGTAGCAGGGGAGCTGATCGAGGACCAGATGGTAGCCGAGCTCCATCGCTTCCTCGTCGCTCAGGTCCTCGGCGAAGCCCCAGCTTCCCTGGCCATCGGGGTCCCGGCCGCGGAAGACGACCAGCGCGTCCTCGTGGTCGTGGGACCGCAGGGCCTCGATGATCTCCCGATCGATCGCGCTCCCCGGGTGCGCTTCGCGTAGCTGCTGCAGCCGCTCGCGCCCCACGCGGACGTGGGTCGTGGGTGTGATCAACAGAGCCGTGCGCTCACCGGCATCGGTGGCGAAACGGTGCTCGGACAGTCGTACCCCCATGGTCGCACACCCTAGCAGTCCTTTCGCGGTGGTGACCACGGTTCCGACCGCGGCCCTCCTCGGGTATGGTGGCGCCCGGATGGGTAGCGAGCGAGACGATCCAACCCAGGAGATCCAGCTCGACGAGGTGGATGAGGCGACGGATCCGGAGATCCAGAATCCCCCGGCGGGGGCGCGGAGCGCCCGGCCGAGCGGGCCTCCGCCGTTGCCGACCCGGCGGAGTGTTCCGCCACCACTGCCCGGGGCACCGTCATCGGCGCCGCCCGATCCGGTGAAGTCGGAGGAGGCCTTCGCCCCCACCGATCCGCCGCCGAAGTCGCCGGTGCCGGTCGCCGGTGGGCCGCGGAAGCCGCCGGCTCGGCTCGGCCGGACGGTGATGCCCGCGCCGCCGCCCTCGAGCGACAAGGGCTCGGTGCCGCCGCGTCCCAGCGCTCCGCCCCCGGTCGCGAGCCGGACACTGAAGACGACGCTGAAGCTGAAGAAGGTGCCGCCGCCGGCGAAGGTCCCGACCGCCCCCGGCGCGCCGGCGCCGAGCCCGAGCAAGCCCGCGCCGGCCGCGAGCAAGCCGGCGCCGAGTCCGAGCAAGCCGGCGCCGAGTCCGAGCAAGCCCGTGCCCAAAGCGCCGTCCCAGTCGGCGGCCAAGCCCGCCGCCGAGAAGTCCGTCGCGGGCTCGCTGAGCCAGAGCACGCCCACGCGGCCCGACAAGCCTCGGCGCTCGGGTCCCCCGGTTCCCTCGGTGCCGGGCAGCGTTCGACCGGCGCGAGCCCTCTCGTCCGAGTCGATGACCGTCGTCGCCCTCCAGGCGCGGGTGCGCAGCGTGGAGCTCGACGGCAAGGACCAGCGAGCGGCGCTCGAGAAGATCGAGGCGCTGCAGGAGTCGCTGGCGAAGGTGGTCGACCGGCTGACCAAGCGGGTGGACGACCTGGCCGACGCCGGTGGCGCCAAGGCGGCGGAGCGCATCGCGGCCATGGAGTCCCGGGTCGCCGAGACCACCCGGATGCAGCTCGAGCTCGCCCAGCACGACGACCGCATCGAAGCGCTCGAAGAGGCGAGCGCCGAAGGGACGAGCGAAGCGGGCGCTCCGGGCGAAGAGCTGCTCTCCCTCGACGGGCGCGTGGGCGCTCTCGAGGCCACCCTCGCCGAGGGCGCGTCCCACGCCGAGCTGGCGGGGCGCCTCGAGGCGGCGGAGGTCGGCCTCGCCGAAGCTCGGGCCGAGCTGAAGCAGCGCGACGCGCAGATCGAGGAGCTCCTGCGACGGCTCGAGGCGCTGGAAGGTCGGGCGCCGGAGTCGGCGTCGGAGCCGGAGTCGGAGCTCGCGTCGGAGTCGGAGTCGGAACCCGCGTCGGACATCTTGCTCTTGGTCACCGTCGCCGGCGCGCAGGGCGCCGAGGCTGGCGAGGCGCCGGCGGAGCTCGAGGGGGAGACCCGGAGCGAGGAGCAGCAGCTCTTCGACGATCTGCTCGCGCCCAACGAAGAGGAGCGCGCCACCCTGGACCTGCCGCGGCTGACCCACCAGGCGGTCATGCGCGTCGGGCCGGGCGGACCCTCGCTCGTCGCGCGCATCGGCGGGGTCGAGCGCCCCGTCCAAGGGGTGCTGGGCGCGACCGAGGCGGGCGTGGTCGTCGCCAGCGCCAGCCGACCCTTCGGCTGCACGGTGGGGATCGTGGACTGGGAGACCTGGGAGCCGCGCTGGCTCGAGGTCGGGGGTTGCCTGCACTCCGGGAGCGTGGCGCCCGGTCCGCGGGGGGACGCCGTCTACGGCACGATGCGCGTCGCCGAGCTCTACGATCCCGTCGTCGGCGACGCCGAGGTCGTCCGGGTCGATCTGGAGGACGGACGCATCACCCAGCTCACCCACGACGGCGTGGAGGACGGCCAGGTGATCGCCGCGTTGACCGGCGAAGGGGTGCGGTTGGCGATCCAGCGCCGCCCGCGGACCACCTATGCGCGCTTCGCTCCGGCCTACGTCTGCACCGCGTTGGCGCCGACGGAGCCGGGGCAGCCCTTCACTCCACGTCCACCACCCGCCACTCCCCCGCCTCTCGGCGAAGACGAAGCACCCGACCCCCCGTGAGCCGGACCCGGGCCTCGTTGCCCTGGATCTCGACCTCCATGTCGAGGGGATCGGCGGTCTCCTCCAGGAAGCGCCGCCGTTCGTCGTCCAGCCCGGCCCGCGCCTCCCGGGAGAGCACCCGCATCAACCCGCGGAGGCTCCGTCGCTGGACCGCGTGGCGGAGCGCGAGCACCGCGTCCCGTGGCGTCTGGAGCGCCGGCGCGTCGAGCACGCCACCGAGCAGGGCCCAGCGGCCCTCCTCGAGGGTGAGCACCGCCTTCTCCCCTTCGCGCAGCTCCACCTCCGCCCGGCTCTGCACCTCGTCGGCCTTCACCGCGTCATCCACGTGGTCGGCGTGCTCGCGGAGCTCGGCTCGGTTCTCCTCGAAGGTCGCCGCGAAGTCCTCGTAGGCGATCGCCTCCTGCGTCTCCGGGTCGAGCAGCTCGTAGGCCTCGCGGCTGTCGCCCGCGCGCAGCGCCGCGGTGTAGGCGTTCAGCGTCGCCTCGGGCCCCGCGACTCGCGTCGGCGCCGCGCCGCACGCGAGGCAGAAGGCGGTCATCGCAACGAAGGCGCGCACGGCCCCATCTATACACCCTGGGCCGGGCTCCGTCCGTCCTCGTCGCGGTGTGGCGGTCCGAGCCCCTCGTGAACACGGGTTCACGCAACGTGAAAAGGCGGCGCGCGCCCTCACGAGTCGCATGACCCTAAATGGGGGTGAACAGGTGCCATGTTCGTCCCAATTCGGGCCGAGATCGGCCGATCGGCGTCGATCGCGTGCTTCTGGGCCGCCTGGCACGGATCATGGATCAATATCCCACGAGTCCATGTCGGACCCCCCGCCTGCTGCGCGAGACCACACCATGCGAACCCTCTCTCATTCCTTTCTCTTCACTCTCGCCCTGGGGCTGCTGGCCGCCACGGGCTGCAAGAACGAGTCGTACTACTGCGACGAAGACGGCTGCTACTACTGCGACGGCCTGGGATGCCGTGAGGTCGAGCCGCCGGATCGCGAGCCTTGCCGGGGCGACTTCGAGTGCATGGAAGGTGAGCTCTGCACCGATCTCGGCTGCACCATCGCCGGCTGCGAGAGCGATTCCATGTGCCCGGACGGCACCGAGTGCTCCGCCGACGGCTTCTGCGTCGCGCCGGACGAGCCGACCCCCGTGCCGAACCCCGGCACCTGCACCCGCAGCTCCGAGTGTGGCGACGGGCTGATCTGCGTGGATGGCCTCTGCACCCCCGACGACGGCAGCACCTGTGACGAGACCGGTGTCTGCGACGAGGGACTCTTCTGCATCGACGGCGAGTGCCGCGCCGACGAGGACGTCTGCCGCTTCAACAGCGAGTGCGGCGCGGGCCGGATGTGTGTCGACGGCGAGTGTGTCGCCGGCTGCTCGGCCGACACCGACTGCCCCGCGGGCGCCGAGTGCACCGACGGCTTCTGCACCGAGATCCCGCCCATGACCGGTGAGTGCACCAACAACGCCGACTGTGGCGAGGGTCGCATCTGCATCGACTCCGCCTGCTTCGAGGGCTGCGCCGCCGACACCGACTGCGCCAGCGGCCAGTTCTGCGACGAGGGCACCTGCCGCCTGGACACCCGGCCGAACCCGGACTGCAGCAGCGACCTCGACTGCCGCTTCGCCTGCATCAACGGCGTCTGCCGGACCCCCTGCGACACCGAGGACGAGTGTGCTCGCGTCGACGTGCAGCTGACCTTCTGCCTCGAGGGCTACTGCGCCACCACCAACGAGGCCACCAGCGACTGCGCCACTTCCGCAGATTGTTCGGCTGGCCGGGAATGCATCGACGGCATCTGCCGTTGAGATGAGGAAGGCGGCGGGCGACCCACCACCACCATCCGCTCGCCGCCCTCTTCATCAGCTGTTTCTCCACAACCCACCCACCCCGAACGGCCCGGCAGCAATGCCGGGCCGTTCACCTAATTCAGAAGCGCCGCTCGTAGCCGGCGGCGGTGATGGTCACGCTCAGGTGCGGGCGCCAGTAGCGGCCGACGGAGGCGTAGAAGCTCTCTTGGAGGCCGAGCTCGCGCTTGGTGAAGACGACGAGCTTGGCGGTCCATTCGTGGGCGACGAAGCGGGCGAGATCCGAGTCGCTGGTGCGGGGCTGACCGAGGATCTCCAGCGGCGGGGGCGCGCCGCTGGTCCAGAAGTCGACGCCGTTTTGCTGGTGCAGCCGGTAGCCGACGCGCACGTACATGTTCCGGTGCAGCCACTGGGCGGCCCGGAGGGTCGCGCTGTGGGCGCGCAGGCCGAAGTCGTCGGCGTAGAAGCGGTAGCGGAGATCGACCGTGGAGCGGGTGCGGGCGAAGTGGTGTTTGATGCCGGCGGTGAGCGCGTGGCGGGTGCGCCGGCCGGGGAAGCGCTCGCCGATGCGGCGGGTGGAGCCCGCGATGGGCACCGAGTTCCAGGTCTGCTCGAGCACGCCCCACTGGTGGGTCACGCCGTAGCTCGCGCTGGCGATGGTGGCGGGGCTCAGCAGCTGGGTGAGCTCCACCGATCCGAGGAGGGTCCGGCGGCGCACGAAGCCCAGATCGGCGCCCTGGATGGTCAGCGGATCGAAGGCGTCGATCTGCAGCCCGAAGCGCACGTCGAGGGTGGCGTTGTCCTGGGCGAGGTCGCGCCGGTAGCCCAGGCCCCCGAAGCCGCCCTTCAGCGGCTCCTCGAGGTGCATGCCGTAGCGGACCTGCAGGTGGTCGTCCTCGGTCGCGTCGATCTGGCTCTCGATGCCCAGGGTCACCGCCTCGTTCCAGAGGGAGGCGGTGGCGACGGCGTCCAGGGCGTCGGCCGAGGCGGAGCTCACCACGTCGACCAGGAGATCGACCACGTGCCGGGCGCGGTGGGACTGCTGCACCTCGAGGCGCATGGCCGGCTGGGCGACGTCGATGCGCTCGGAGCCGCGCGGTACGCCGTCCGGGCCGACCTCGACGTCGGCCTGCGACTGCACGCCGCGGCCCTCCTGGCCGAAGTGCGTCACCCGCGCGCTGGCGGCCTCGAGGCGCCAGTCCTGCTGAGCGTCTGCCGCAGTGGCCGTCAGGGCGAAGGCCGCGATCACGGCCCAGCGGATCAGTTGCTGCACCCGCACCCCCCGCCGGCCGGGGCGCCATCGCCGCCGCCCGCGCCCTCGCGAGAGGTGTGCAGCTTGCGCATCGACGCCGCCTCGACCGCGTCCTCGGTCATGGTGGGATCGGTGAGGTGCTCGCGCTCGTAGGGCTTCACGATCGCGCAGCCCGAGAGCAGGACCAAGAGCAGGAGAAGGCGCATCACGACGGGCAGCCTCCCCGGCTCCGCTCGCGTCCGCAAGCGCGGCCCCTCAGAGCACCGCGTCCGGCGGGCCGTCGTCGACCAGGCGCCCGTCGACCAGGTTCAAGACCCGGTCGCAGCGGCCGGCGATCGACGCATCGTGGGTCACGATCAGGAAGCCGGTGCCACTCTCGCGGTTGCGCTCCTTCAACAGCGCGAAGACCTGGTCGGAGGTCTCGGTGTCCAGGTTCCCCGTCGGCTCGTCGGCGAGCACCAGCGGCGGCTCGTTCACCAGCGCGCGCGCGACCGCGACCCGCTGCTGCTTGCCGCCGCTCAGCTGCCGGGGCCAGCGATCGCCCTGGTCCCCGAGGCCCATGGCCTCGAGGAGCCCCAGCGCCTTGGGCCGCATCGCCTCGTCGAAGCCACCGGCCACGGCCGCCGCGGGCATCATCACGTTCTCCACGACCGTGAACTCGGGGAGCAGGTGGTGGAACTGGAAGATGAAGCCGAGGGCCTCGCCCCGCAGCTCGGTCAGGGCCGTGTCGTCGAGCGCCGCGACGTCGCGGCCCAGCAGCTCGAGACGGCCCTTCGTCGGTCGGTCGAGGAGGCCGAGGAGGTTGAGCAGGGTGCTCTTGCCCGAGCCGCTCGGACCCATGAGCGCGGCCAGCTCGCCCCGCTCCAGGACCAGATCGATCCCGTGGAGGACCTCGACCACGACCTCCTCGCCGAAGCTCTTGGTCACCGCCTCGAGGCGCAGGAGCGCACCGCCCTCGTCGCTCATCCGTCGCCTCGGATCGCCGCCGCCGGGTCCATGCGCGCCGCGCGGCGCGCCGGGAGGATCGCGCTCACCACCCCCGTCCCGACGCTGATGATCAGCGCGGCGCCGATCAGCGTGGGGGGGATCGTGACCTCGAAGAAGGCGACCCCTTCCATCAGCTGGGTGAGGAGGGCGCCCAATCCGGTGCCGAGCACACCGCTCATCACGCCGATGAAGACCCCCTGCCAGAGGAAGACGGCCAGCACGGTCCGCCGGCGGGTGCCGACTGCGCGCAGGATGCCGATCTGACCGCGTCGCTGGACCACGCTCACGATCAGCACGCTGGCGATCCCCATCGCCACCGCCAGCATCACGAAGACGCGGATCATCGTGGTCGATCGGTCCTGGGCCTGCAGGGCGACGAGCAGCTGCTGGTTCTTGTCGATCCAGCTCTCCACCGTCCGGCCGGTGCGGCGCTCGACCCCGTCGGCGATGGCGTCCGCCTCGAAGATCGCGTCGACCCGCGCGTCGATGGCGGTCACGTCGCCCACCCGGTCGAGCAGGGTCTGGGCGCCGCGCAGGGAGAGGACGACCCAGCGGCCGTCGACGGCCTCCTGACCGACGTCGAAGATCCCCACCACCCGCACCCGCGCGTCCCGCCCCTCGGTCGCGAGACGGAGCGGATCGCCGACCGAGACCCCGAGCTCCTCGGCCAGGTCGTCGCCCATCACCGCCTCGCCCGCGCCGAGTCGATAGCGGCCATGGATCAGGTAGCGCGGGAGGTCGACGATCTGCCGCAGCCGTCCCGCGTCCGCGCCCACGACGGTCACCCCGCGTTGCGTGGTGCCGCGGATGGCGAGGGCCGACCCGGTCACCTTCGGGCAGGCGGACACCACCCCCGGGGTGCGCTCGAGCGTCTCGAGCACGCGCTGCCACTGATCGAAGGGCCGCTGCCGTGGCTCCGCCTCCTGAACGCGGCGGGCGTAGAGCCGATCGCCCCCGACGTGGAGCGGGCGGGGCGGCGGCTCCTCGGTGGAGACGGTCAGGTGCGCCTGGCTGCCCAGGGTGCGGTCGATGAGGTTCACCTGCAGGCCGATGATGAGCGCCGACACGAAGACGAAGGCGGCCACGCCGATCGTGGCGCCGGCCAAGGTCAGCAGCGACTGCGTTCGCCCGTCGCGGAGAAAGCGCCAGGCGAGCATCGGCCCCAGCCTCATCGCGCCGCCACCGCGCGCTCAGCCCGGGAGATCGACCGCACCGCTCACCTCCTCCGCCGGTCGGCCGTGGCTTCGCCGTCGCCGTCCACCGAGGGCTGCGTTCCCCGGAGGCGGACCGGCTCGCCCGCCACCCGGTCGACGTCGGGGGCCAGCACCGGCGTGTCCGCGTCGAGGCCCTCGGTGATCTCGACCAGCGCGTCGCCGCGGAGCCCGAGCTCTACTGGCCGGTGCTCGGCCACGCCGTCCACCACGACCAGGACCCACGGCTCGCCGCTGCCGAGGTCACGGACCAGCGTGGTGGGCAGGACCAGCGCGTCCTCGGAGCGACCGGTGACGATCTCCACGCTCACGGTCATGTCCGGGCGCAGGGTCACCGCCGAGCGGGGCTGGCCTTCGCCCTCGGTGAGCGCCCCTTCGTCGTCCTCGAGGCCGAGGGTGACCTCGACCGTGCCTCGCTGTGCGTCGACGCTCGGCGCGATGCGGAGCACGCTCGCCTCGAGCGCGACCTCCGGGAACGCCTCCGGCGACACCAGGGCCGACTGGCCCACGGCGAGCCGCGCCAGGTTGGACTCGTCGGGCCGCACGACGATCTCCGTAGGGCCCTCGCCGGCGAAGACCAGCAGCGGCTCCCCCGGTCGCACGACCTCGCCGGGCTCGACCAGGCGCCGCAGCACGACGCCGGCGCTCGGCGCGCGGATCTGCGTGCGGTCCACCGCCACCTGCGCCGTCTGCAGGGCCGCGCGTGCCCGCGCCAGCGCCGCGGTCGCCGCCTGCACGTCGGCGCCCTCGCCCGCGGTCGCGGCCAGCTCCAGCGTCGCCGCGATCCGTCGGCTGCGGGCGGCGTCGCGCGCTTGGCGCGCTCGCTCCAGGGACGCCTCCGTCGCGGCCCCGCCCCGGTGGAGCTGCAGCTGGCGCTCGTAGTCGCTCTGGGCCTGCTCGGCGTCGGTGCGTGCTTGGCGCAGCTGCTGGGTCGCGAGGCGCCGACCGATGCCGGTGACCCGCTGCAGTCGCGCCTCGGCTTCGGCGACCGCGGCTTCGGCCTCTGCCCGCCGGGCGAGCGCCTCGTCGTCCACCAGCCGGACCAGGAGCGCGGCGGCCTCCACTCGGTCCCCTTCGTCCACCGGGACCTCGGCCACCGTGCTCTGCACCATCGCCCCGAGCTCGCTCTGTTGCCCCTGCTCGACCCGGCCGCTGGCCACCAGCGTCTCGGCCAGCGGTCGGCGGACGGCGGTGAAGGCCTCGGCTCGCGGGCCCTTCGTCTGGCGAACGAGCAGCGTTCCGCCGACGCCCGCGGCCACGGCGACCACGACAATCAGGGCGATCCAGCGTTTCTTCATGCCTCGACTCGGTGCGTGAGCGCCCCACGAGTATGCCAGACGGCGTCGCCGGGGATCTGGCCAGCGAGATCTTCCGCCCGCTCCGAGCCCGGCTCAGAGCGCCGCGAGCACCGCCGGGTCGTCGCTGACCACGAAGAGGCGCTCCTTGTTCACCAGGTGGGAGATCTTGCCCACCTTCCGGCCCTTCGGATCGTGGATGCCGATGCGGGCGCCCACGTAGCGGCGGTAGGCGTGCTCGAAGACCCGGACCTCGCCCCGGCTCGCCAGGATCGACTCCATCGCCTCGCGGTCGAGGTAGCCCTCGTCGCTGAAGCTGACCACCAGCGTCGGCGCCTTCACCTTGGCCACCAGCTCGCGCATGGCGCCCTCGATGCGTGGCTTGGAGTTGAAGACGCTCTTGCGGGCCCGGCAGTCGATCCGCTTGCGGGCGACGCCGTAGGTCTCCGGCTCGTCCCAGCGGACCAGGGTCTCCCACACGTGGTAGTTCCCCAGGTACTTGTGCTGGTTGTAGGGCGGGTCGAGGTAGGCCACGTCGGCCTCGGCCTCGGCGGCCTCGAAGGCGTCCTGCTCGAGCGCGCGCCCCTTGCCGGCCTCGGCCCGCGGCAGCAGGGCCGGTAGCCGCAGCTCGAGCGCGTTGTGGGCGCGCCGGGCCCACTGCTTCAGGTAGGCCATCTGTACCCCGGTGGTGGAGTCGACCCGGTCCGCCGCCTCCATCAGCGAGGTCAGCGCGATCGCCTCCAGCTCCGGCTCGAGCGCCCGCTCGGCGATGGCGTTGCGGATCGCCTCGATCTTCGCGCCGTTGTTCGGGTGGAAGTAGCGGCTCTGCACGCAATAGGTCTCGGTGAACCAGCCGGCCGCCGGCGGGGTCTCCATCAGCTCCGCCAGCAGCCGCTCGGCCTTCGCCGCCCAGTCCTCGGCGTCCGCCTGCACGTAGCAGCGGGCCAGGGTGGCCGCGTAGGCGTTGTGATCGTTGGCCACCACTCGGTAGCCCCGTTCCTTCAGCGCGTGGCCCACCCGGGAGGTGCCGCTGAAGAGATCGAGGACCGTCCGGGCCTCTCGATGGGCACCGACGGCGGCCACGATCGGCTCGATCAGGAGCCGCTTGGAGCCCAGGTATTTGATCACGGCGCCCGTCCCATGAGGGGAGCACATAGCACGGGGTGCTTGTCGCCCCTCGGGGCCGATGGTACCGCGAGGCCATGCGCTTCGTGTTCGTCATGGATCCGGTCTCGACCGTGCTGGTCGACGAGGACACCTCCTTCGCGCTGATGCTCGAGGCTCAGAAGCGAGGCCACCGGGTCGATCACTGCCTGGTCCCGGACGTCACGCTGAACGAGGGGCGCCCGCTCGCCATCGTCCGGCAGGCGACGATGAAGCGCGATCCGGCCCAGCCCATCACCCTCGGCGAGGCGGAGGAGATCGACCTCCACGACGTCGACGCGGTCTTCGTCCGCAAGGACCCGCCCTTCGACCAGCCCTACCACTGGCTGAGCCTGGTCCTCGAGCACCTCCGCGGCTCCACCCTGGTGGTCAACGACCCCCGCGGGCTGCGCGAGGCGAACGAGAAGCTCTACGCCTGCCACTTCCCCGAGCTCATGCCCAAGACGCTCGTGGACTCCGACAAGGACCGGATCCGGACCTTCATCCGCTCGGTCGGCGGCAAGGGCGTGATCAAGCCCGTCGACGGCCACGGCGGGGAGGGCATCTTCATGCTTCGGGACGACGACCCGAACTTCAACGCCCACGTGGAGACCGTCACCCGCGGCGGCAGCCGGGTGGCGATGATCCAGGAGTACGTCCCGGAGGTCCGCAAGGGCGACAAGCGGATCCTCCTCATCGCGGGCGAGATCGTCGGCGCGATCCTCCGGGTCCCCCGGCAGGACGATCTGCGCTCCAACATCCACGTCGGCGGCTCGGTGATCCACGCGGATCTCGATGACGCCGACCGGAAGATCGTGGCCGCGGTTCGTGACCGACTCGCGGCCGATGGGCTCTACTTCGTCGGCCTCGACGTGATCGGCGGGAAGCTGACCGAGGTGAACGTGACGAGCCCCACGGGGATCCAGCAGATGACTCGCCTGTCCGGGAAGGACTGCGAGGCGCAGGTGATCGACTGGGTCGAAGATCAGGTGAAGGACCGATGATGCGAACGTTCCGATGGCTCGGCGCCGTGGCGCTGCTCGTGGCCGGCTGCGTGCCGACCAAGCTGCAGATGCCACCCGCCAACCCCGAGACCCTCAGCGAGCCTCGGGGCGCGCGGGAGATCACCACGCTCCTGGACCTCGACGTGGTCAACGACGTCGCCCTCGGCGGCGACTACGTCTACGCGGCGACCGAGCGGGGCCTGCTGATCTTCGACGCCGACGGCGCGGCCACCCGGCTGATGGAGACCGACCGCTTCACCGCCGTCGCCGCGAGCCCCGACGGGAGCGCCGTGGCCTCCTCGGCCTCCGGGCTGCTCGCCGTGCGCGGGGCGATCCCCGCCGAGGACACGCCGCCGCCGCTCCCCGCCGGCGAGGTCCGTGACCTGCTCCGCAAGGCCGACCGAAGCCTCTGGGCCTGTGGGTCGCAGGGCTTGCTCACCGTCCGCGAGGGCGCCTGGGTGCGCATCGGTGATCCGGCCTACTGCACCGCCCTCTTCGAGGCGCCCGGCGGCGGCCTCTGGGCCGCCCTCGACCGCGGGGCGCTCTTCGTGACCTCGGACGACGTGATCCGCGAGCACCGCGAGGGCCATGGGCTGCCCGCGGGCTTCGTGCGCTCGGTCGTGCCGGTCGGCGGCGAGGGCGAGGCCTACGCGCTCGTCCAATCGCCGAGCGACGGCTACCTCGCGCACTACGACGGCACCCGCTGGTTCAGCTACACGATCAACGGTTTCGACCGAAAGGCGATCGGCCTGGCGCGGCGCGGGGACGACATCGTCCTCTTCAGCGAGGACTACGCCTTCCGCATCGCCGATCCGGTCGGCGCCGGGGGCGTCCGGCTGACGCCGCTCGAGCGGGGCGAGCGCGACCAGGTGCTCGGCTACCGCGCCGAGCCCACCGAGCCGACGCCGGTGCAGACCGACGCGCCCTCGGAGCGGCGACCGGTGAAGCTCGCGCCGGTGCCGCCGAACCACCCGACGATCGACGCGCCGGCCCTCGTGGTCGAGCCCGCCGACGCGCTCGCCGGGCCGGCCTACCTGGTGCGCTCGAGCGGCAACCAGGTGCTGGTGGCCATGCGCAACCAGGGCGTGCTGGTCACCGGCGGCGACGACGAGCCGCGCGTCGTCAGCAGCCGAAACCTGGTCGCCGACCGGGACCTGCAGGTCGCCAGCGACGAGCGCGGCCTGGCCTGGATCGTCACCGACGACGGCACCGTCGGGGTCTGGCAGGACGAGGTGCTCCGCGCCGTGGCCGCGCCGGAGGGCACCCGCCCCTGGTCGATCGCGCCCGGCCCGCGCGGCGTCTACCTGGCGTCGACGGTGCCCGCGCGCCCGAACGTGGTGCAGGTCCACCGGCGCATGCCCGGCGACGAGTGGCTGCTGGTCGTCGAGAAGACGCTCTTCGGTGGCGCCCCGCCGGCCGCCGCCGAGCCCGCCCCCGCCGATCCCGAAGCGGGCGCCGACCCGGAAGCGGGCGTGGATCCCGAGGCGGGCGTGGACCCCGAGGCGGGCGTGGATCCCGAGGCGGGCGCCGCGGCTCCGGCGGCGCCGAGCGGTCCGCAGCTCATCGGGGTGCCGATGCTCGGCGTGACCGAGGACGAGACCATCTGGGCGGCCGTGCGCATCGCCGCGGACACCGAGTCCGGCGGCCGCATGCGGGGCGTCGCGGTCTTCTCCGCGGACAGCGAGGCGGTCACCTATCACCACGCCGGCTCCGATCCCTCGGTCGACGGGGAGGGCTCGCTCCGCATGCCCGACGACTTCGAGGCCATGGATCTGAACGATCCGGGGATGGCCTGGTTCGCGTCCCTCGTGGGGGCGATCCGCATCGGCAACCACCAGTCGGTCTACTTCGGTGAGGACCGCGGCGTGCGCGGCGAGGTGGTCAGCGACGTGCTGGTCGGCGGCCGCGGACGGATCTGGGTCGCCGCCGCCGAGGGGCCGGGCTACCGGCAGCAGCAGCGCTTCGAGTTCCGGATGCCGGCCTTCGTGAAGGAGGCCAAGCCGCTGCGGCTCGCGATGGATCCGGACGGCCGCGTCTGGGCCGCCGGCCCCAACGGGCTGATGGTCGTCGATGGCGATCAGTGGACGGTCTTCGGTGAGGCCGAGGGGCTCCCCACCGTGCAGCTCGTCGACGTCGAGGCCGACGCGAACGGCAACCTCTGGCTGCTCACTCCGGCCCGGGTCCTGCGCCTCTCGGTGCCGCAGAGCGGCGCCCCGAACGCTCAGCGATAGGGGCCCACGCCGCGGAGGGGCACCTGGCGCAAGCGCGAGAGCTCGCGGCCGCGGTGGCGGAGGATGTGCTTCACCCCGCGGTGGTAGAACTCGCGCGGGTTCGGCCGCAGGTGGGCCTCGACGAAGCGGTCGGGGATCTCGGTGAGCACGGCGAAGAGGGCGAGCGCGTAGGCGACCTCGTGCTCGCTCAGGGCGCCCACCGAGCTCGGTGGCGCCTGCGCGCTGAGCAACGAGAGCTGGCTCTCGCCGATCCGGGGCGCCGCGTTCGCGGCGAAGAGCCCGAAGCCGAGGAAGACGGAGGTCGCGTCCGCGAGCGGCTCGATCTCGTCCTCTTCGAGATCGTCGCTGCCGTCCATCAGGACCAGATGGCGCGCGGCCCCGCGGGCGAGCAGGGCGACCAGGCTCGTTGGACTCGCGAGCAGCCGCGGGTCGTACTCCACGAGCAGCCCGTCGGTCGAAGGGTCCAGGAGCTCTTCCGTCTCGTCCTCGGGCAGGAGCTGGAAGGGCCAGCCCTGCACCCCGGCGTGCTCCTTCACGAAGAGGAAGTAGTCCTCGACCAGCTCCTCGCCCTCGAGCTCCAGATCGACCGGGAAGTCCTCCTCGGTCGGCGTGACGAGGGGCCGTCGCCGGAAGTCGTCGATGCCGCCGTGGAACCGAAGGAGTCGCTCCCAGGCCCAGAGAAGCCAGCGAATGAAGCCGTCTTCCGGTAGCACGGATACGAAGGATAGCCCCTCGCCGCCGCGGGTGCTCGCGCGGGCTCCGCTCTCGGAATTCGGATCTCGGAATTCGGAATTCGGATCTCGGAATTCGGAATTCGGATCTCGTGATTCGGAGGTCGGCGGGCGTGACTCAGGGCTCGAGGGGCTCCCAGCCGTCCGCGGTCCAGCGGACGAGCTGAGGCGAGACCGGGTGGGGCTCGCCGTGCCACATCTCGGTGGCCAGGTAGCCGATGCCGCGGAGCCCCTGCGGCTCCTCGGTGCCGGTGAAGAGCACGATGTCCCGGGTCGGGGCGGCGACGACGAGCTCCCCACGGACCAGCTCGCGGAGCGGCGCCCACAGGTCGTGGAGGATGAGCCGTGCGTTGTCGTAGCTGTCGGAGGCGATGCCGTTCGTCGCCGTGTTCACCTTCCACACGCGGCCCTCGGGCAGGAAGAGCTCGTGGCGGATCGGCCCGAAGGCTTCGCGCATGTTGGCGAGCGCCCGCTCGCGCGCCTCGCTCTCGCTCAGGCCGAGCTCCTCGACGTCCTCCGGCTGGAGGGTGCCGATGGCGTCGCCGCTGTCGGCCACGAAGACCGTGCGCAGGTCGCCGACGAAAGGCTCGGTCCAGCCGAGCGCGTCGGGGTTCTGTCGTTCGAGGATCGTCTGGCCCATGAGCACCAGCCGCAGGCTCTCGGGGGTCGGCTCGTTCAGCCCACGGCCGAGAAAGACCCGCGCGTAGGTCGCCAGCGTGTCGTCGCAGCTCGCGGGCGCCGCGGCGCACTCGTGGCTGGCGTTCTCCAGGGTCACCTCGTTGAAGGGCTCGCCGGCCCGCCGCCCTTCGACGCGCCAGCCGCCGAGGGACCGGAGCTGCACCGACGGGTCCAAGCGCGCGACCTGCTCCCGGAAGCGGTCGACGAGCGCCGATGGCGAGGGGGCGGCCGGCGCGCGCGCTTCTTCGTTCCGCGCGCTCGTCTCCGCTCGTCCTCGGCCGCCACGGTGCCGCGGCTCGAAGCTCGGCTCCTCCGACCGGCATCCAGTGAGCAGCGCGATCACCGAGAGCCAGATCCCCCAACGCATGCGACGACCCTAGCACCCTGGACACCACGGCTGCGCAACCGGCGGCTCCGGGCGGTCCGGGAGCGGCCAGCGGAGGGTCTATACTCCGGGCTGGCATGGCCTCCAGCGATCCTCGCCCGCGTTACCTCGTCACCGGCGGCACCGGCCTGATCGGTCGACGGCTCTGTCCGCTCCTGGCTGCCCGCGGCGCGCTCACGCTCCTGGTGCGCCCCGCGTCCGTCCCGTCGAACGACGACTTCGTGCGCAGCCTGGGCGACGTCCGGGTGCTCACGGGTGACGTGTGCGAGCCAGGCCTCGGCCTCGGCGACGCGGACCGCCAGGACCCGGGCGGCTACGACCACGTGTTCCACCTGGCTGCGCTCTACGACCTCGGGGCGAGCGCCGAGCGGCTGGAGGAGGTGAACGTCGGCGGAACCGAGAATCTCCTGGCCTGGCTGGACTCCATCGGCTTCGAGGGCACGCTCCATCACGTCAGCTCGGTGGCGGTGGCCGGCGACCTCGCGGGGGAGATGCCCGAAGACGAGCTCGACGTCGGCCAGGGGTTCCCGCACGCCTACCACCGGACGAAGCACGAGTCCGAACGGCTCGTTCGCGAGAGCGGTCTCCGCTACCGCGTGTATCGGCCGAGCGCGGTGGTCGGCGACAGCCGCAGCGGCGAGATGGATCGACTCGACGGTCCCTATCACCTCTTCGTGGCGGTGCATCGGACCCGGAAGCTGCTCCCGCCCTGGGTGCCCCTGCCCGGGCTCCGGGGTGGCCCGATCGACATGGTCCCCGTGGACTGGGTCGCCGCGACCATCGACCGCATCGCCCACGCGCCGGACCTCGACGGCCGGACCTTTCACGTGGTCGATGGCCGCCCGCCCTACTTCTCGGAGACCTACAACCTCATCGCGGCCGCCGCGGAGGCGCCCCGGATGGGCAAACCCCGGCTCGGTCGGCTCGCCAAGATGGTGCCCGTCGCCTCGATGGTCGGCCAGCTCGGCGCGACCGCCTTCTTCCGGGAGCAGCTCCTCCAGGATTTCGGCATTCCGCCCGGCGTCCACGCGGCGATGAACCGCGAGGTCCGCTACGCCACCACCAACCTCGACGCCGTGGTCGGCGAGGAGGGCCGCTGTCCGCCCCAGGATCGCTACGTCGAGAAGCTCTGGGACTACTACCTGAGGCATCTCGATCCGAGTCGCGATTCGGCTGCTCGGGCGCGGCGGCATCTGCACGGGAAGCGGGTCCTGATCACCGGGGCCTCGGCCGGCATCGGTCGCGCGCTCGCCCTCGGTGCCGCGGAGGCGGGGGCCGAGGTGGTGCTGGTCGCCCGGCGGGAGCCGGAGCTGCAAGCGGTGGCCCGCACCATTCGGGAGGGCGGCGGTCGCGCCCACGTGAAGGTGCTCGACCTGACCGACTTCGCCGCCATCGACGACGTCCTGGCGGCGATCCTCTCCGAGCTCGGCCCGGTGGACGTCCTGGTGAACAACGCGGCCCACTCCATCCGCCGGCCGCTGAAGGAGTCTCTCGAACGCTTTCACGACCTCGAGCGCCTGATCCAGCTCAACTATCTCGCCCCCGCGCGACTCATCCGGGGCGTCTTGCCCTCGATGCGTGAGCGTCGCTCGGGGCACATCGTCAACGTGTTGAGCGCGGGGACCCACATGCCCTCACCGCGGTTCGGCGCGTACACCGCCAGCAAGGCGGCCCTCGATCAGCTGGGGAACGTGCTGGCCGCCGAGCACCTGGACGAGGGCATCCACGTGACCGCGGCGTTCCTCCCGTGGGTCCGCACCGCCATGATGGACGCGACGGGGAAGTACGAGGACACCCGCGCCATGTCCCCCGAGAGGGCGGCCGAGTGGATCCTCGAGGGGATCGTGGAGCGGCGGCGCTACGTGATCAGCCCGCACGTCACCCGGCGCTTCCTCTGGAACCGCGTGGTCCCCAAGACCGCCTCCCGGGTGATGAACGTCCTCTATCGGATCTACGCCGACGATCCGGAGGACCACCCCGAGCTGAACCTCGACCGCGCCCTCGCGAAGAAGCTGATCAAGGGCCGGCTGATGTGACCGCGCTCAGCGGTCCTGCCGACCCCCAGAATTAAAAATGCGGCGAGCGCCGGCCTCCCTCCCCGGAGGCCTTTGCTCGCCGCGATCCCTCCCCAGGGATCAGTGGGTGATCAGTGCGTGACCTCGAGGGTCCAGCCGTTGAGCGTGCCCTCGTCGCGAGCGGCGGTGTCGACCACGGTCAGGTTCCAGCTGCCCGCCATGTCGCCGCCGTTGAAGTCGTCGAGGGTGAAGGTGCGCACGAGCATCGTGTCTTCCACGTACTCCTCGCTCATCAGCTCCACGGTGGTCCCGTCCTTCTCGAGGCTGACGGTGAGGTCGGCCATGAAGGGATGGGTCAGGTTCACGGTCACGCGGACCGCGCTGATGGTCTGGCTCTCGGTGACCTCGATGGTGCTGGTGGCGCCGGTGGGATCGGCGTCCGGGATGACCGAGAGGGTCTCGTTCATGAAGGTCGACGAGGCGGGGGCGCTGTCGCAGTCGCCTCCGGCGCAGCGGGTGATCGTGAGCGACCAGCCGTTGATGGTACCGGTGTCGGCGTTGGCCGAGTCGACCACGGTGAGCGTCCAGCTGCCGGCGGCGTCCTCGCCGTCGAAGTCGGACACGTCGAAGCTACGGACGATGTCGTCGGCGCCGGCGCCCTCACCGTCCACGAGGGTCACGCTGGTGCCGCCCTTGCTCAGGGTGACGGTCAGGTCGCCGCGGTAGGTGTGGGTGATGTCCACGTCGACGCTCAGGCCGCTGATGGTGCCGCCCTCGGCGACCTCGATGGTGCTGCTGGCGCCGGTCGGGTCGTTGTCGGGGATCTCGACGGTCTCGGTCGAGCTGTAGCTGCCGGCCGGGTCCATGCAGGTGCGGTCGCCCATGCAGGCCGGGTCGGCGCAGTCGGCGAGGCCGTTGCGGTCGTTGTCGGTGCCGTCGCCGCAGGCCTCGGCGAGCATCAGCTCGGGGATGCCGCTGGCGTAGGCGGAGAGGTACTCCTCGACGTACTCGTAGGCGATCCAGCCGTAGCCGGCGCCGAAGGGGTTGTCCTGGGCCCAGCCGGTGCCCCAGCTGTTCTTGAAGAGGAAGAAGCCCTTCTGCATGATCGGCTCGCCCGCCTCGTCGACGGCCAGGTTGCCCTCGGCGTCGATGGCCTGGACCTCGAGGTCGTCGTCCCAGCCCACGAGGAGGTAGGAGTGGCCGGCGCGGTGCTCGTTGCTCGACGCGACGTCGGCCTCGTTCGGCGCGACGACGTAGCCGTGCTGGCGGTAGCCGCTGTAGCGCGGGATGCGCGAGCCGCCGTGACCCCACGCCTGGTAGTAGAAGTCACCGCCGGCCTGGACCGCCGTGTTCGTGTTGAACATGTGCGCCTTGATCGACTCGGCGGAGCTGTTGATCCAGCGGCCGCGGGGGATGGTCCAGCGCTCGGCCATCAGGGCGGCCGCGGGGGGCTCGCCGTTCGTGTAGCACTTGGTCGGCTGGTCGTCGCCGGTGCACTCCGCGTCGTCCGAGGTGCCCCAGGGGCTCGACTCGTAGGCCCAGTCGGCCTCCTCGACGGTGCCGTAGCGGTTGAGCGCCTGGATGTTGGAGCGGGCGTTGCTGCCGCTGGTGTTCGGGAAGGAGCCGAGCTCCGACTTCGCCGACCACTGCAGGAACTGCTCGCTGAAGTCCGGGTCCGCGATGGTGCCCTCGGAGATGTAGAGGTGCTCCATCAGGGCGATGCTGCCGAAGATCGAGCAGACCCCGCGGCTCCCCTGGCTCTTCACCGGCGACTGGCTCTCCACCAGGTCGAACTGCGCGGGCAGCACCTGGTCGAACTTCGCCTCGCTCGGCAGCTCCGAGTTGTCCGGCGCGTCCATGTAGGCGCCGATCTCGTCGAGCCCGAAGAGGTCGTCCTCGACCGGGGGATCCCCGCCGGAGTCGCTGGCGCAGGCGCCGAGCCCGAGGGCGAGGACGATGGAGAGTGTTCGGGTGAATCGCATGGGGGAAATCCTAGAGCGAATGTCGTGCCATGTAGGATGAGGTGGTTTTCTCAATGATTTCGCGAGCGGGAGCTGGGGTCTACTGTTCCCTTTTTGGGGATCAGCCGGCCAGTCCAGGCGCCACCCGGTTGGGTTCGGGGTCTGGCGTCCCCGACCATCGGTCGACCGCCGAGCGCCTTTCACGCAAATCGAGCCGACGACCCTAACCTCCAGATCGTGGCCGCGTCCACCCGACGCCGTGAGGTCGGTCGAGATTCGCTTCCGCCGCCCGCTGGAGGTCCGTGGGCGGAGGGGTCAAGGTCGAGCCGATGCGCGCGCACTGGACGCTGGACGAGCGAGTCGCCTTCTTGAACCACGGTTCCTTCGGCGCGACCCCGGAGGCGGTGCTGGAGCACCAGTCGGCGCTGCGCGCCCGGATGGAGCGGGAGCCGATCCAGTTCTTCCTGCGCGAGGGGCCGGGGCTCTGGGCCGAAGCGCTCGAGCGGGTGGCCACCTTCCTGGGGGCGCCGGCGAGCGAGCTGGCCTTCGTCCGCAACGCGACCGAGGGGGTCAACGCGGTGCTCCGCTCGCTCCCCTTCGCGCCGGGGGACCGGATCCTGTTGGCCGACCACGGCTACCCGGCGGTGCGCTACGCGGCTCGCTACGTCGCCGAGCGCACCGGCGCCGAGCTCGACGTGGTGCCGCTGCCCTTCTTCGAGGGGCTCACGCCCGAGGCGGTGGTCGATCGCGTCACCGGCGCGCTCCGGGAACGCACCAAGCTGGCCATCCTCGATCACGTGACCAGCCCGACGGGGTTGGTGCTGCCGGTGAAGGCGCTGGTCGACGCGATCCAAGGGCGCGGCGTGGACGTGCTCATCGACGGAGCCCACGCGCCGGTGATGGTCGACCTCGACCTGAGCGCCCTCGGCGCCGCCTACTACACCGGCAACTTCCACAAGCACGCCTGCGCGCCGAAGGGCGCGGGCTTCCTCCACGTCCGCGCGGACCGGCGGGACGCGATCGTGCCCACGTCGATCTCCCACGGATACCGACCGGAGCTCTGCGCCGCCGACCGCTTTCGGGCGATGTTCGACTGGACCGGCACCGCCGACCCCACCGCCATGCTCTGCGTGCCCGTGGCGCTCGAGACCCTGGAGCGCATCGGCGGCGGCTTCGACGCCATCCGCGCGCGCAATCGGGCGCTCTGCCTCGAGGGGCGGGCGATCGTCGCCGACGCCCTCGGCGTGTCGCCCACCGTGCCGGAGTCGATGGTCGGCTTCCTCGCGGCGCTGCCGATCCCCGACGGGGAGGGCGCGCCGCCGGAGTCGGGGCTGCATCTGGACCCGCTGCAGGTCCGGCTATTCGAGCAGCACCGGGTGGAGGTGCCGATCTTCCCCTGGCCGAGTTGGCCCCGGCGGCTGATCCGGATCAGCGCTCATCTGCACAATGAGCGCGCGGACTACGAGCGGCTGGCCGCGGCGCTCCGTCGCGAGCTCTGAGTCGTTCAGCGGGCTCGTTCCGGCAAGGGCAAGGGCAGGGACCTCCGCCTGCGGCGGGGCAAGGGGCGGTGCGTGAGAGCTCGCCTTCGGCTCGTCTCACGCACCGCGGGCGCGGAGCGCCTTCTCCATCGCGGTGGCGATGGGACCCGGCGGCTCGGCGGCGACGGCGCGCCGGAGGAGGTTGTCGACCTCCGGTTGCTCCGCGCGAGTGAGGTGATCGCGCGCCATCTTTCGCTCGTCCGGGTCGCCCTGGCGGAGCACGTCGATGAGCATCTCGGCCGCCTCCACCGAATGGATCTTGCCGATGGACCCCAGAGCCGCGCGGCGGACCTCGGGGTTCGGGCTCGTGCGGTAGATCCGTTGCAGGGGGTCGAAGGCGTGGCCGAAGTGCAGCGCCGAGACCGCCTCGAGCGCCTCGCGCCGGACGGCCGCGTCCTCGTCTTCGAGCCCCTGCATCACCAGCACGAAGGAGCGCTTGAAGAAGAGTGAGCGCACCGCCTTCAGGCAGGCGGCCCGCACCCGGGCGTCCTGGTGCTGGGCGAGCTTCTCGAGGGGCGAGAGGGCGGCGTAGATCTCCACCCGTCCCAGGTGGCCCGCCAGGCCGACCAGCGTGTCGGGGGACAGGTGGGTCTCGCCGCTGCCCAGCTGGTGGAGCCGGCAGAGCAGCGCCCGTCGCCGGGTGAAGTCCGGCCACTTCGGGTCCTGCAGCACCTCGCCCATGGTCTCGGCGGCGTCGCCTCCCTGCTCCCACTCGATGACGTCCAGGCGCCAGATCTCCGGGTAGGCGGTGTCCATCCGCAGGTAGCTGGGGAAGGCCAGGCTCTTGCCCGCCTCGTCGGGCACCTCGGCCAGCCGGTTGCGCAGCCGCGAGTAGCGCGCCCGTCGCTTCTCCGAGAGGTCGAGCTGCGCCAGCTCGGCATAGACGTCCCGGACCGCGGAGTAGGCGCCGAGATCGTTGAAGAGATCGATGGCCGCCGCGTAGGCGTTCTCCGCCATCTCGGGCATGGCGCCCTCGGCGAGCATCTTCTTGGCCGCCGCCACCTGCGTCTGCGCGGCGCGCTCTCGGTAGTGGCGCTCGTAGGGCAGGTTGTGGCGGCGGGTGAACTGCGCCGCCTCCCGGAAGAGGGTCGCCGCCGCGTGCAGCTCGCCCCGCTCGAGGGCCAGCTCCTGGAAGTCCTCGTAGTACTGCAGCACGTAGTACTTGAGGTTGTCCTCCTNNAGCAGCACCTGGTAGCAGTCGAAGGCGCGCTCGCGCAGGCCGCGGGTCTCGAAGCCGTCGGCGGCCGCCTCGAGCAGGTGCATGCTCTGCACCACCGCCTTGCGGCCGGCCTCCTTGTCGCCGAGCCGGTCGCAGGCCCGCCCGAGATTGAAGCGCACGAGCCCCTGGGTGTAGGGCTCGGTGGTCAGCGCCGGATCGTCGGCGAGCCGCTCCCAGAGCACTCGGGCGCCCCGATCGTCCCCCGCCTCCTCGAGCTGGATCGCCGCGTGGCCGAGCCAGCCGGCCTTCTCGTAGGACTTCGCCGCCTCGATCCGCCGGCCCATGTGGATCTCCGCCCGCGCCTGGTCGGTGGGCGTGTCGCTCATCCGCAGCGCCGCGTCCGCCTGCCCGAGGTAGAGCAGGATCGTCGCGGCCGCGCGTGGCCGCTGCAGCTCGGCGTAGGCCCGTCCCATCAAGCGCAGGCGAGCGACCAGCTCCTCGCCGACGTGGCTGCGGTCCACCAGCGACCAGAGCTCCGGGAGCGCCTGCTCCGGGCGGTTCTGCTCCATCATGGCGTTGGCTCGGCGCCACGCTTCGCGTTTGTCGGTGGCCATCGAAAAAAATCGGTGCCGGGTGGGCGGCGGAAGGATAGCCGATCGGGAGCTTCGACCGGAGAAGCGTCCACCCACGGTTGCCAGTGGCGCCAGCTACCCCCACTTTGATCTCATGAGCGCGCAGTCCGCGCATGGTCCGCCGAGCCCGGAGCGACCGCCGAGCATCCCGCTCGGCATCGTGATCCGCGCGGCCGCGTGCATGCCGCTCGCGTTCCTGGCGGCGGGGGACGTGCGCACCGCCGAGGCGGCCTTCACGCTCGCGCTCGTGACCGGCGGGTTCGCCGCCGCCAGCGTGCTCTACGCCACCTTCCGCGAGCAGGTCGTGGTTCGGCGCACGGTCGCGCGGCTCCGCGATCCGGACAAGCGCGCCGAGACCGTGCAGCGCCTTCGGCGCCAGGTCGCCAGCGCGGCCCAGACCGGTGACCTCGTTCGCCTCGAAGACTCGCTCCGCCAGGCGCTCGAGCCACTGCTCGTCGTGGGGCTCTGGGACGAGGTCTCCGAGCTCGCCGAGTACGCCTCACCCCATCACCGAACGCTCTTCTCCCGCTGGCTCGCTGGCGTGCACGCGCTGGCCGAGCTCCACCGCGGCGACCCCGACGAGGCGAAGCGCCTGCTCGATCAGGGCCAGGTCCACGGACCGTGGCTGACCGCCGTCGACGCCCTTCGCCTCGCCCTCGCCCGCGAGGGAGAGGAGGCGCTCGCCAAGCTCGGCGACGGACCGAAGCGGCCGAGCTACGCCATCAAGCACCAGCGGCGGGTCGCGCGGGTCCACGCGCTCGCGGCCCTCGGCCGACGCGACGAGGCGCGCAAGCTCCTCCGCCAGATGGCCGACGACGACGTGCTCGAGGCCGCCCTCTCTCCGGAGGGACCGGCCACCGGCATGGCCGCGTCGATGCTCTCGCCGGCCGGCGGCCCCTTCCGCGCCTCCGGCTGAGCCGGGGCGCCCATCGCTCGGCCGCGACCGAGCTACTGAGCCTGGGGCTCGCGGAGCATCAGCGCGCCCCGCTGCAGGTTCGGTCGACGGATGCCCATCCGCCGGACGCGATCGACGATCGCGGCTTGGGCCGGGTTCAGGGCCGCGTTCTGCGGAATCTGCGGCGGCGCGTTCGCCGTCGGGTTGCCCAGCTGGACCTCCGGCACGTCGAGCGCTTCCTCCGCCTGCTCATCGGTCTGCGCGACCGCCTCGGCGCCCGCGCCCGCTCGCCAGCGCAGCGGCGCGGACTCGTTGCCCGACTCGTCGATGGCGATCACGGCGAGCGCCTCGCGCTCCCCCGCCTCCAGCGGCCGGCCGAGCTCGTGCCGCAGGCCTTCGACGGTCGCCAGCTCGGTCTCGCCGCGCATCAGCCGATAGCTGGCCACGGCGCCTTCGTCCTCGGCGCGGTCCCACTCCACCACGGCGTCGGCGCGCTCCACCGGCGGCGGCGGCTCCTCGCCCTCCACGACCGCGGGGGGCGGCTCGCCCTCGACCCGCAGGGCCGCGCCGGCGATCCAGTGGGGGCCGGTCTCGTCGTCGGTGGTCGCCGTCGCGTGCAGCGGCTCGGAGCGATTGCCGGCCTCGTCGACCGCCTCGACGGTCAGCTCGTAGGTCGTGGCGTCGTTCAGCCCCTCGATCAGGTGCTCGCGCACGTCCTCGCCGACCACGGCGATCTCGTCCCCATCTTGGAGCACTCGGTGTTCCTTCAGCGCGTCGTCGCTGGCGAGGGGCCAGCTCAGCCGGATGGTCGTGCCCTCGGCGGTCGCTTCCAGCAGCCCGTCGCCTTCCCAGGTGGGCGGGCTCTTGTCTTCACAGCCGGCGAGCACCGCTGCGCAGAGGAGAATCGGGACGATACGCACGCCCGCAGCTTTCCGCAGTGTGGGCCGAACGCAAGCCGGCGGAGGTCGCCAGGCGCCCGAATCAGGTTCGCGCCAGCGCCAGGAGCGCCAGCGTCGCCTCGTGGAGCGGGCCGTTGGTGGCGACCAGTCGGCCCTCCCGCGGCTCGGCCGACGCTCCGTCGTAGTCGCTCAACCGGCCGCCGGCCTCGGCGACCAGGAGCGCACCGGCGCACATGTCCCAGGGGTTCAGCTTCTGCTCCCAGTAGAGGTCGTAGGTGCCCTCGGCGACCAGGCAGAGATCGATCGCCGCCGACCCGCAGCGGCGGATGCCCCGGGTGCGCTTCAGGAAGGCGCGGTGCTCGCGCAGGTTGTCCTCGCTCGAGTCCCACCGGTCGTAGGGGAAGCCGGTGGCGCAGAGCGCGTTCTTCAGCTCGGCGGTCTCGCTGACGTGGCAGCGCTCGCCGTTGCGGTGGGCGCCGCCGCCACGGCGGGCGCTCCAGGTGACGCCGAGGGCGGGCGCGGCGACCACCCCGATCTCCCCGTGGCTGGCGCCTTCGTTCTCCGCCCACAGGGCGATCGAGACGCAGAAGAAGGGGTGGCCGTGGGCGAAATTCGTCGTCCCGTCGATGGGGTCGACGTACCAGGTGAAGCCCCCTTCGCCCTCGCGAGCCTCGCCCTCCTCGCCGACGATCCGGTGGTCCGGGAACGCCGCGCTCAGTCGCTCGCGGATCAGGGTCTCGGCCTTCAGGTCGTACTCGGTGAGCAGGTCGATCGTGCCCTTCTTCGAGATCGAGGTCCCGCTCCGCCAGCCGCCGAGCGCCAGCGCGGCCGCCTCGCTCGCGACCGAGCGCGCCACCTCGAGCGCCTCGACCGACTCCGTCTCGCTCAGCCCGCTCATCGCTCGTCCTCGAGCAGGCGCTCGGTGAGTCCGACGATGAGCTGGGGGGCGATCCCTCCGAAAGGTCCGTTCGACATGAGCACGACCGTATCGCCGTGCGTCGCGGACGCCAGCGCTTCGTCCACCACCGCCTCGAGGGAGGGGGCCGCCACGGCCCGGCCGCCCGCTGCCTCGATCGCCGCCGCGACGGCCGCCGTGTCCAGGCGCTCGAGCTCCGGGACCGCGGGGCGCCCCACCGGCGCGAGGATCGTCACGTCCGCGGGCGCGAAGGCCGCCGGGTAGTCCGCCTGATGCGTCCGCCTCGAAGCGGTGGCGCTCCGCGGCTCGAAGAGGGCGATGAGCTTGCCCTTCGGGTGACGACCGCGCAGGGCCTGGAGGGTCTCGCGCACCGCGCTCGGGTGGTGGGCGAAGTCGTCGTAGATCCACACGTCGCCCGCCGGGTGGTGGAGCGTCGCCAGCCGGTCCTGACGGCGACGCACGCCGGCGAAGGTCGGCAGCGCGCGCATGGCGCCGGCCAGATCGGCGCCGCCCGCTTCGGTCGCCAGCGCCAGCGCCGCCAGGGCGTTGCGCGCGTTGTGGGCGCCGGCCATCGGCAGCTGCACCCGGCCACAGAAGGAGCCGCCGCCGTAGACGTCGAGCGCGAGCTGCGCCTCGCCGTCCACGACCGGGCCGCGGCTGATGGCGCCGCTCCAGATCGGCGCCTGTCCGCCCGTGTCCTCGCCCTCGAGGGCGTAGTAGCTGACCCGGCAGGGCGCCTTCGCCGCGACCCGTCGCACCTTCGGATCGCCGGCGTAGGCCACCAGCAGGCCATCGGACGGGAGCCGAGCCACGAAGCCCTCGAAGGCGGCCAGGTAGCTCTGGTCGTCGGGATAGATGTCCACGTGGTCGTGCTCGATGGTGGTGAGCACCGCCGCGTTCGGGTGGTAGTGCCAGAACTTCGGCGTCTTGTCGAAGAACGCGGTGTCGTACTCGTCGCCCTCGATCACGAAGGGGCCGCTGCCCACCCGGAAGCTCTCCGAGTCGGGGAGCACGCCCCCGATGAGAAAGCCCGGATCGCGGCCCCCTTCCTTCAGCAGGTGCGCGAGCAGCGCGGTGGTCGTCGTCTTCCCGTGGGTGCCGGCGACGACCAGAGAGAGCCGATCGGCCAGGAAGAGCTCGCCGAGGAGCCCGGGCATCGAGGTGGTGGCCAGGCCCCGGTCGATGGCCGCTCGCGCCTCCGGGTTGTCCGCGCGGCAGACGTTCCCCACCACCACCCGGTCCGGCGCGGGCTCCAGGTTGGCCGGGTCCCAGCCGTCCATGGTCTCGATGCCCCAGCGTTCGAGCGCCGGGCCCATCGGCGGGTGGAAGGCGGTGTCGCTGCCGGTGACCCGGTGGCCGGCGGCCTTCAGCAGGCCAGCGAGCGCACCCATGCCCGTACCGCAGACCCCGATGAGATGGATGTGCAAGGCGGCCCGAATCAGCCGGCGAGGAGGGCGCGCGCGGCGGGCGGGAGGACGGAGGGGCGGATCACCCCCCGAGCGTACACCGGCCGGGTCGTGGCCGGCAGCATGTGCCGCTTTTGTCCGGATCGTCGGTACGATCGATCGAATTGTGCACAGTTCGTACACACCTGTTGACAACCCAACCGGTGGCCCTCAGCCTGATTTGGTGGCCAAGGGTGAAAACGAAGGGATCAAGGAGCGTCTGCAGCAAGTCCTCGAGGGCTTCCTGGAGTCGCTCGAAGACCTCTTCAGTCCCCAGCCCGAGCTGGTGCCCGTCCGGGTGAAGCGGCCTCCCGTGCCGCCTCGCCGCCGCCGACGCTGAGCGCCTCTCGCAGTGCACGGGACCGTGCGGATCCACTAGGATTCGGACGGTGAACCGTATTCTGATCGCGCTGCTCCTGCTCACGGCCTGTGGGGACGACGACCGAGCTCCGATGCCCGATGGGGGCGACGCGCCCGACGCGGCGCCCGCCGACCTGGGCCAGGACGGGGGGCCGGCGGCGCGGCGCTCGACTGCGCGGCGATCTCGGTGGACGAGACCTTCCTGATCGCGCCGGATCTGCAGACCACGATCCACCCCTCGGTGGTTTTCACCGGGGACGCGCTCTGGCTGACCGTGACGGCCCTCGAGGAGGGCACCTCGGTCTTCGACATCTTCCTGGTGAAGATGGGCTGCGACGGCCGGCAGGAGGAACCGGTGCTCGTGTCGACGACCGAGATGGCCAACGACATCGACGCCGACCTCGCGCTCGGGCCGGAGGGGCTCCTGGTCGCCTGGCAGGCGGACGAGGGCACCGGCGCCATCCAGACCTGGGTCCGGCTGCACGACGTCGAGACCGGGGCGCCGCTGACGGAGCCGCGAAAGCTCGAGACGACCCGCGAGGGCGCGGCGGTCACCGGCACCGTCTGGTCGCCGACGCTCCTGCCGAGCGACGGCGGCTTCGACCTGATCGGGGAGCGGGGCATCGAGGAGGCGAGCGCCTTCCAGGCCTACGTCCAGCCGCTGGACGCGATGGGCGCGCCGGCCGGTGCGACCATCGAGCCCTTCTTCGAGGCGATGGTCGGCCAGAACGACGCCGACGGCGTGCGCACCGACGCGGGGCTGACGCTGGCGTGGACCCGCGAGCCGGTCGATGGCGATCCCTCGGTGGTCACCCTGAGCCCCGGCGGCGAGCCGGTGACCGTCCCCTCCGGCGCCCTCGAGGCGGCGGGGCCGAGCTTGGCGGCCTTCGGCGGGGAGCGTTGGGTCGCCTACAGCGCGGGCGGCGGCACTCGCCGCATCGAGCTGCACCAGCTCGGCAGCGACGCGGTCGAGCCGCTCGGCGGCCCGGGGAACACCGACGTCGTCCCGCGGCTCGTCGCCGGCGAGACCACCCTCGGGCTGGCATGGCTGCGGATCACCTCCGGGTTCCGCTCGGACCTCTACTTCCGCCGTCTCGACGTCGATGGCGCGACGATCACCGCCGGCGACGAGGTGGAGATCCCCACCATCCGCGAGGTCTATGCGCCCTACGCCATCGACTTCATCCACATCCAGGACGACATCTTCTTCGTGACCTGGGCCCAGGGCGAGACGGTGGGGGACGAAACCGTGCTCGAGTCGGCCGGCCGTTTCGTGCAGCTTTGATCGTCCTGCGCGGTCTCGGCTGGGTGGCGGCAGCGCTGCTCGTCGCCGCCCTCAGCGGCTGGCTCCACCTATCGGGTCCGCTGGGTCGAAGCGCGGCGAGAGCGCTGGTGAACGAGACGCTGTCCGGTGCGTTCCGTGGTGAGCTGAGCGTGGGCGCGGTGGACGCCTTCGCCTTCGGCAGCGCGACCGTCCGCGACTTCGAGGTGCGCGACCTGGACGGGGAGGTCGTGCTCCACGTCGATCGCGGCGAGCTCGAGCTCGACCCGCTGCCCTTGCTCTTCGGTGGCCCGGTGATCTTCCGCAACGTGCTCGCCGAAGGCGGGCGGCTCGTGCTGCGCCCGGGACGCGAGAGCTCGGTGTCCATCGCCGAGGCCTTCGACGGCGCGGGACCCGACGACGGGGGCCCCTCGCGCGCGCTCGACTTCGGCTGGATGGTCGCCCACGACGTCGAGTTGCGGGTGGCGGTGATCGACCGCCCGCTGGTCTTCGGCGTCCATGAGGCGAGCGTGCGTGTCGCCCGCGACGAAGGGGAGCCGATCGAGGTCGACCTGGCGAGCGTCGCCGCGCTCATGCGGGAGCCGACCCCCCTCGGGGCGTCGGTGGGGATCGTCGACGGCAGCGGCGAGGTGCGGCCCGATACCCGCGAGCTGCTGGCGGTGGACGCGGGCGCGTGCCTGGGCGACAGCCCCATGCGGGTGCGAGTCCGCTACGGCGGTGGGCCGGCGAGCCACGCTCGGCTCACCCTCGACTACTCGGACGCCGCGGGCCTGATGACCACCTTCGTGATGCGCTTCGCCGGAGTCTTCAGCAGCACGCTGGAGGTGGGCGAGGCGGAGCTGCCCGGCGTCATGCCCGACTGTCCATGATCCGCACGGCGCGAGAAACGCTCGGCGAGGTCGCGCGACCGAGCGGGGCATGGAACGACACGTCCTCTCCTCCGACCACATCCACCCGATCGCGCGCGAGAAGATCGCCCACAACCACCGCGACGTCCTCGAGGAGGCCATGGCCGCCGTCGAGGCGCACGAGTGGGTGGTCTTCGGGATGGCCCAGAACCCCCACGTGAAGCGGGCCCGCAAGTACCTGAAGGAAGCCGGCAAGGCCTTTCACTACATCGAGCACGGCAGCTACCTGAAGGACTGGCGCAAGCGGAACGTCCTCAAGATGTGGACCGGCTGGCCCACCTTCCCGATGGTCTTCCACCAGGGCACCCTCATCGGCGGCGCGAGCAACCTCGCGAAGTATCTCGAAGAGGGCTGAGCATCCGCCTCGCCGGGCTCAGAGGGCGTGGACTTCGACGGGGACGCCGTTGAGGATCGCGTTGCCGGTGAGCTCGTCGATGCCTTCGTGGTCGGTGAGGTCGTTGACGCTCTCGCCGGGCGTTTCGCTGGCGACCTCGAGCTTCACGCCGTTGCGGCCGTGACCGAAGCCGTGGGGCAGGCTGACCACCCCTTCCATGATGTCGTCGGTGATCTCGAGGGGCACCTCGACCGCGCCCACTCGCGACTGCACCTTCACCCGCTCCTCGCTGGCCACGCCGAGGGCCTCGGCGTCCTTGGGGTGCATCATCAGCGTGCAGCGGTCCTTGCCCTTCATCAGGTGCGGCACGTTGTGCATCCAGCTGTTGTTGGTGCGCAGCTGGCGCCGACCGATGAGCACCAGCGTCGGCTCCCGCGCTTCCGATTCGCGGAGTCGGCCCAGGTCGTTGACCAACACCGCGGGCGCGAGCTGGATGCGCCCCTCCGGCAGCCGCTCGGGGAGGGCGGGCATCAGCGGCCCCAGATCGATCCCGTGGGGGCTCTCCTTCAAGAGATCGAGGGTGAGCTCGCCCTTCGGGCCGAGGCTCTTGGGCTTGAAGCCGGCGATGCCGGCGCCGTAGGGCCCGGCACGCAGCCCGGCGTCGAGGATCCGTTCGACCCCGAGCCGCTTGAAGGCGCGGGCTTCGAGGGAGCGGCGTGAGAGCCTGCCGCCCCGGAGCGCCTCGAGACGCTGGAGGATCTCCAGGACGATCTCCCCGTCGTGCTTGCCGTGCTCGGGCGGCTCGAAGAGGGGCGGCGAGTACTTCGACGTGTTGCGCACGGCCACGGCGTGGAAGACCAGATCGTAGTGCGGCCGCTCGAGCGGAGAGACCGGCGGCAGGATCACGTGGGCATGCCGGGTGGTCTCGTTCAGATAGAAGTCGATGCTGACCATGTGCTCGAGGGAGGCGAAGGCCTCGTCGAGCTGCCGTCCGTTCGGCGTCGAGAGCACCGGGTTGCCGGCCATGGTGATCATCGCGCGGATGCGGCCGGGGCCCTCGGTGAGGATCTCCTCGGCGAGGGTCGCGACCGGCAGCTCGCCGCCGAACTCCGGCAAGCCGCGGACCCGGCTCTTCCAGCGACCGAAGCTGCCCCGGCCGATGCCCACGCCACCGGCGGCCTTGATCACGTCGACCGCGGGGGTCGGGAACATCGCGCCGCCCGGTCGGTCGAGGTGGCCGGTGACGATGTTGACCACGTTGACCAACCAGGCGGCGAGGCCGCCGAACTCCTGCACGCAGGTGCCGATGCGACCGTAGAGCACGGCGCGCTCGGTGGTGGCCAGCTCGCGGGCGAGGGTGCGGATGGTGTCCGGGTCGACCCCGGTCTGCTCGGCCGCGCGCTCCGGCGGATATTCCTTGGCGATGGCGGCGATGGCGTCGACGCCGTCGGTGAAGTCGGCGAGGCGACCGAGTCGCTGCAGTCCCTCGTCGAAGATCACGTGCAGCATGCCGAGCAAGAGCCAGGCGTCCGTGCCCGGGCGGAGGAAGACGTGCTCGTCGGCGACGCGCGCGGTCTCGGTGCGTCGCGGATCGATCACCACCACCTTGCCCCGCTCGCGGATCGCCCGGATCCGCCGACGCATGTCCGGGGCGGTCATGATCGACCCGTTCGAGGCCATCGGGTTCGCGCCGAGGATGATCAGGTGGTCGGTGCGATCGAGGTCGGGGATCGGGAAGAGCAGCTGGTGGCCGAGCATGTGGAAGCTGGCGAACATGTGCGGCAGCTGGTCCACCGAAGTGGCGCTGAACCGGTTCCGCGTGCGGAGCCCGCGCAGCAGCATCGGCGCGAAGAGCATCGAAGGCAGGTTGTGGGCGTTGGGGTTGCCCACGTAGAGGCCGACCGAGTCGTTGCCGTTGCGCCGCTGGATCCCATGGATGCGTTCGGCGACCTCGTCGAATGCGGTCGGCCAGTCGATCTCCTCCCAGTCCTTGCCCCGGCGGCGCATCGGCCGTCGCAGCCGGTCCGGATCCTCGTGCAGGTCCTTCAGCGCCGGTCCCTTCGGGCAGATGTGGCCCTGGCTGAAGGGGTCGTCCTCGTCCCCGCGGATCGAGTGGATCCGGTCGCCGTCCATGGTGATCTCGACCCCACACATCGCCTCGCAGAGATGGCAGGTCCGAAAGTGCTTGCGCAGACTCATGGGCGGGAGAGTAACGGCTCGCCGCGCCCGGCGGGAGTCAGCCCGGGGAGAAGCCGTCGCAGGTGCTGCGGACCAGCCGGCCGCCGATCACCGTCTCCTGGGTGCACGCCAGCCGACACTGGTTCACGCCCTGCATCTCGAGGGTCACGCGATAGGTCATCCCCGGCCGGGCGTTCAGCTGAAAGCCGCGGGTGCAGCCCTCGTCGGAGACCAAGTGCCGGGTGGTGTAGTGCTCGGTCCAGTACTCGGTGGTGCTCTCCCGCACCCGCCGGCCCCGGTAGTCGGTGCTGTAGCTGTAGCTGGTGCGGCTGCGAGGAACGCTGTGGTGCACGGTCTGCAGGCGCATGGGCTCGGCGCCCAGGCCGAGCTCGAGGGTGCCCGCGCGGATGGGAATCGCGGGCGCGTTCGGCCCGCCGCGGCGGAACACCCAGCCGTCGCCATCGATCACGAGCATCTCGCGGAGCCCAGCCGGGGCGGTGACGCTGCTGCGGACCTCGGTGATCAGCGCGGCGTGGGCCTCCCCGCGGCGCGGGCTCCGGTAGGGCCCGAGCGGTAGCTCGCTGCACTGCCCGCGGCGGGCCCCCACGTCCGAGCAGGCGAAGAAGGCCTGCCGGCCACAGCCGGCGACGCGATAGACGGCGCTGCCGGCGGGCATCAGCGGGTCGCGTCCCCAGTCGGTCGAGTCGAGCGCGAAGACCTCGGCGTCGTCGCAGCTCAGCGCGTCGGTGCCCAGGTCGCGGGCGGTCGCGACCGGGCGGAACCCTTCGCGGACGCAGCCGACGAGCGAGAGGGCGAGGATCGAGAGGAGGATTCGGGTGGTCATCGGTGGCTCCAGAGCAGGAAGGAGAGGCCGAGCTCGCCGTGGGCCCCGAGCTCGGAGATCGACCATCCGGGCCACTTGCGGACCACGAGGCCGACGCCGACGAAGAAGGCGACGGTGCGACCGATGCGCACGGTCATGTGCGGATCGACGAAGTAGCCCCACTCGGAAGCGGAGCCGTCGCCGTCGTCCCAGCCGTAGCGGCTGGGGCCGAAGCCCACGCCGAGGCCCAGCTCGAGCGCGTGGTTGATGATGCGTAGCTGAGCGACGACACCCAGGTCGGCGACGTTGCCGGCGTCGAGCTCGCCGGAGAAGAGGTTCCCTTCGAGCTCGGGGCTCAGAAAGCTCCGGCGATGGAAGCGGGCCCGCGCGCCGATGAGCACGTAGGCGCCGAGGGGGACGTGTAGATCGATCTGGCCACCGATGCCGAGGATGTCGACCGGATCGAGGGCGGTGTCGTCGACCGACATCGAGGTGAATTCGCCGCTCGGGGCGATCGAGAGCCTCGGAGTCCGCGGGAGGCCGCGCTCGTCGTCGAGCGGCTCCGTCGGGTCTCCGTCGACCGAGTGATAGGGCAGGTGGCGACCGGGCTGGGGCGGTTGAGCTTCGGCGGTCGCCGAGGCGCTCGCGACCAGCAGCGCCGCACAGAGGAGTCGAGGAAGCGACATGATGGCCGGGTCTTCGGCCATCGCCCGGCTCGGTTGCGTCCGTCCGGGCGAGCTCGCTCAGGGGCAGCAGCGCTGGGGGATCTGCTTCAGCGCCTCGCTGGCCGCCGGGCCGAGGTCGGCGGTGTCGAGGCTCACCCGCATCCAGTCGCCGCCGAGCTGCGCGCGGGCGGCGAGGAGCCGGGCCCCCTCGTCGCCGATGGGATTGCCGCCGAGGTGCAGCACGTCGAGGCGTTTGAGGGTGGGGGCGGTGGCCAGGCGGCGGGCGCCGGCGTCGGTGATGCCGCAGCGCTCGAGGTTCAGCGTCTCGCAGCGCTCGAGCAACGACGAGCTCAGCAGCGCCTCGACGCCTTCGTCCCCGATCGGGCAGTCCTGCAGGTAGAGCTGCTTCGGACGAGCCTTCGCGCCGGCGAGCGCTTCGGCGAAGACCGGGCCGACGCCGGTGTGGCCGAGGTGGAGCCACTCGACGGCCGCGAGCGCCCCGGCGAAGGCCGCGCCCGCCTCGTCGCCGATCGGGTTCCGGTCCAGGTGCAGTCGCTCGAGCAGCGGGGTCCAGGAGGCATGGGCGAGCGCGCGCGCGCCGTCGCCGCCGATGCGGTTTCGGGTCGCGTCGAGGGCGCGCAGCGGCGTGTCGGCCGCCGCCCAGGCGCTGAGCCCTTCGTCGCCCATGCGGTCGTCGCTCGCGTCGAGCGCTTCGAGCGCCGCGAAGGACGCCGCCGCGGCGAAGGCCTCGGGTCCGACGCGGTTGAGCGGCAGGTTCAGCCGCTTCAGCGCCGGCAGCTCGAGCAGGGGTCCCAGCTCGCTCAGGTCATTGTGGCCGAGGGTGAGCTCCTCGAGGGTCTCCGCGAAGGGCGCGCTCAGCAGCGGCCGCAGCGCCGCGGCGTCGAGGCGGTCGTCGCTCAGGTCGAGGCTCACCAGCGGCGCGTCCCACCGGGCGAGCGCCGCGACGCCCTGGGGGCCGATGCCGTTGCTGCCGAGGCTCAGGGTGCGCGGCCGGAGCGCGCCTCGGGTCAGCTCCGTCGCCCCCGCGGGTCCGAGGCCGCACTTGCGCAGCCGGAGCTCCGGTACGGCCGACAACCCCGGCGCGCCCCCGAGCGCCTTCGCGCCCTCGGGCCCGAGCGCGCACTCGCTCAGGTCCAGGGTCTGCAGCGCGGTGAAGGCCTTCGCGTGCGCCAGGTCCGAGGCGCCGGCGGCGGTGATCCGGTTGTTCACCAGCGTGAGCACCTCGAGGGCGCCGAGGTGCTCGCTCAGCGAGAGCGCGAGCACCGCCCGGTCGCCGCAGGCGTCGCCCCCCAGGTGCAGCTCCTTCAGGTGGCCGAGCCACGCGGCGCCGGCGAGCGCGGTGATGCCCTCGGTGCCCAGTCGGGTGCCGCTCAGCTGCAGCACCTCGAGCGAATCGAAGCAGGTCGCCGCCGCGAAGGCGTGACCGGCATCGGGCCCGAGGCGCTGGCCGCGGAGGTTCACCCGCTCGAGCACTCGGCTGTCCGGCGACTGCCCCATCGCGTGCAGCCCCTCCGCTTCCACCGGCGGGCTGCGCATCATCAGCCCGCCGTAGCGCCCCACGAAGACGCTGTCGTAGCGCAGCGAACGCACCACTCGGTGCCGCGGGTCGTGGACGCCCTTCACCAGGTGCTCGTCCCAGGGCTGGCCGCACATCGTCTGCCGAAGCTCGTCGGGCCAGTCGGCGAGGGCCGTGTCCACGCGCTCGATCAGCGCGTCGAGCGCCTCGCCCTCGGTGGCGATGAGGTGGTCGGCGATCGCTCGCCAGGCCTCCGGATGCGGTGGCCCCTCGAGGAGCGCGTTCAGCTCGTCGTCGCTCAGCGTTCCCACGGGCCGATGATACGCTCGGTCTCCGCGATGGCTTCCTACGAATCGGGGTTGCGCCTCGGCGCCCGGCGGGCGCGGCGCCGGCTCTCCGTCGCGTCGGCCGGAGGCCGACGCGCGGCTGAGCGAGCTCTTCCGCCGGGACGTGGCCGCCCTCCGCTTCGCTCGTCACGACCGCCTCGACGACGTGCTCGAGTGGCTGGGCGTCGAGGCCCACGAGCCGCTGCGGGTCGGCGCGCCGGGGGCACGGGTCTTCGTGCTCGGGGGCGCGGCCGACGACAAGCGTCCCTCGGTGGACGAGGCTCGCCGCTACGTCGCCGAGGGACACACGCTGATCACCAGCGCGGAGTGCGCGACCTTCGCCGCCGAGGTCGCGCCCGCGCTCCGGCCGGAGAAGAAGACCGCCGGGTGGTCGACGCCCGAGAGAGCCGGCGGCTGGGCGAAGGCCGAGACCGGCTGGTCGAAGCCGGCGCACCCGGCCGCCGACGTCGTCGACGAAAGGGTCGAAGCGCCGACGCTCCGCTGGGCCACCGGCGAGCTCGAGCCGGCCTGGGTGGACTGCGAGCACACCTTCGGCGGTGAGCCCTGGGTGACCCGCGGTGGGGCCGCCGTCGTCGCCAGCGTCGCCGTGGGGGAGGGGCGGGTGGTGCACCTCGGTGGCGCGCTGCTCAGCTGGTCTCCGCCCGAGCCGAGCGAGGCGGCAGAGCCGGCGACGCTCGGCATCGACGACCCCGACCACGACGGATCGCCGGTCGACGAGCGCGCCTACCGCATCGGCCTCACCGCCGGCGCGTTGCTGCTCGAGCAGATCCTCGCGGGGACCGAGTAGGGTCAGCGGCGCGGCTCGAGCGCGCCGCGGGCGGCGAGGTGGTACTCGATGTGGACCAGCGCCTGCCGGTCCACGCCGAGGTGCCAGTACTGCCGCTTCGGACCGTGGGT
>JABAOG010002021.1_pt2 | contig 46546 bp, 44 predicted proteins | sample 7062131 | NCBI WGS metagenome assembly JABAOG01 (sample SAMN14538629, study PRJNA623070) | marine sediment metagenome | biome: marine biome [ENVO:00000428]; feature: marine pelagic biome [ENVO:01000023]; material: deep marine sediment [ENVO:00002113] | place: India: Arabian Sea | collected... | reverse complement strand
AGTTCTTTGGTGATCTGATAATTCGCCGGTGTTAAACCTTCATCACCCTTTCGTTCATCTCGAGCCTTGGTGTAATCTGGTTGTACCACAGGCTCCATATAGATCACATCGACATCAGCTATCGCTTCTTCGACATGTTCGATCTCGGTATAGTTCAGGTTTAAAGCATCGATCTCTTCTTTGAATTCCGGGAGCAGGGACATTTCTGGTGGTGAACAGTAGAAAGCCTCGATATCGAACTGGGTCATGGCATAGGATAGACTGTGCATCGTCCTCATGCGCATGTCTCCAACCAGCAGGAACNNCACCTTTCGCCTGGTGGATTGTGTACATATCGGTGAGCACCTGGGTTGGATGTTCGCCCCATCCATCACCACCATTGATGATCGGGATGCTCGACCATTTCGCTGCCTCGTGCGGTGCACCTTGCTGAAAATGCCTCATCACGATCACATCGCCGTAGAATTCCAGCATCCTGAATGTATCTTTGATGGATTCCTGGTAAAAATCTCCTGCACGGGTCATTTTGGCATCTGCAAAACCGGTTACATGACCACCGAGTCGATGCATGGCTGCTTCATGAGCCAAACGGNNAAACGGGTTCGGGTACTTGGCTGGTAAAACGCAGTGACCAGGGTCTTTTCTGCCAGCAGGTCAGAATTTCGCCTGGTGATCGCGATAGGCGCTAATTCATCAGCCACATCAAATATATGGAAATATTCTTCTCTGCCGTAATCTTTCAGTGATAAAACATCATGTCCAACAAAACTTCTCATTTGGTAAACCTCCAATGATTTTTCGAATAATTTTCACAGGTGATACCCGTGGTTTTCACGATCTTCCTACTCGCCGGTTGATATGGAACCGGAAGTAGCCGGGCAAGAAATAGCTGTCAGAAACATCCACGACCTGCCCGTTGGCATCAAATAACTTGGAATGGAAATGCAATAGCGGATCATTCCGCTGAATTTGCATAGCTTTAGCAATTACTGGATCTGCGGCCACAGCACCTACATCACATTTAGAACTGACCAGCATCGGTGACCCACGTTCCAAAACGAAATCCAGGACGGAACCGGAAAAATCTTCACCCAGGTCTTCAACACCAAGGTATTTTCGCGGCACTCGATCGACCAGGTAAGCCACTGGTCGATCCTCTGCTTCAATAACCCGGGAAACGGATACAATTGCTTCCCCATCTTCCAGATCGAAGGCTTTGACCTCATCTGGCTCCGGATTCAAGGTCTGGATATCCAATGAAGCCATTGAAACCTTTAATCCAATCCGGTCTGCAACCCGTTCTATGGATTCCAACTCTTCCAGACCGGTTTCAATTGTATATTCCGGTCGCACGACAAAAGTGCCGATTCCCTGACGTCGCAGGATCACACCCTGGGTTTCAAATGTGCGCATGGCTTCGCGCAAAGTCGCCCTGGATACACCTAATTCAGCCGCAAGTTTTGGCTCTGCAACCAGTTTTTCCCCGGGTTTGGCTTGCCGGATGATTGCGTCTAATTTTCCATACAGCTCAGTGATCTTCGTGTCAGTCATATCAGTTTATTCTTCGGCGATCAAATCAATCAATTCAAAATTATTGACATCAACCAGGCCGAGATCAGAAATACGCAGTTCCGGGATCACGACCAGCGCAAGCAGGCTGAGCTGCATGTTTGGGTTATTCAACTCACAGCCGCAGTCACGGAATCCGTCCAGGATTGTTTTTGCCTTGCGGGCAACCTCCTCGGCAGACTCATTGGACATCAGACCAGCAATGGGCAGTTCCACCAACCCGATGACCTTACCATCTTTGACCACTACCTGCCCACCCTGCGTTTTCTCCAGCATGTTGACGGCCTCCACCATGCTTTGATCATCTGTGCCGACAACGATCATATGATGGCTGTCATGAGCGACCGTCGATGCTACCGCACAATTTTCGCTGAAACCAAAACCGTGCACGAAACCCATCTTTATCTTTCCACTATTCCTATGTCGGGAAACAAGGGCAACTTTAGCGACATCCTGGTGCCGGTCTGAGAATAATTCACCATCACTGACCGGAAGTGTTAATTGGAGATGTTTTGTCGGAGCCTGGTTTTCTACCACGCCGATCACATTTACCGTCGCTTCCGTACCTTCCGGTGCTGTAATGCGGAAATCATTGACCTTTGGATTAATACCCAGCCGGACTGTTTCCTTTGACCAGTCTGGATACTGGTAATTCGGGAGATCAACCGTCCATTTCCCGTCCCGGCTGATCACGTTACCTTTCGCTATAACGAAATCTGGTCTCATTTCAACGATATCAGGGACAATTAAAATATCCGCGTACCGTCTCGGAGCGATCATCCCAAGTTCCTTGGTGAGGCCAAAATGCTCTGCCGTGTTTATGGTTGCCATTTGAATTGCGGTAATCGGTTTCAGCCCCCGTGAAATAGCATGCCGGACCACCCTGTCCATGTGTCCTTCATAGACCAAAGTTTCCGAATGTGAATCATCCGTGCACAGGATAAAGTTTCGGGGATCCAGTCCATCTTCCGTAACGGCACGGATCTGTTCAGCTACGTCGTACCAGGCAGAACCCAATCGCAGCATGGCTTTCATACCCTGACGGACCCGTGCGATTGCATCTTCCTTGCGAGTGCCTTCATGGTCGTCTTCAGGACCACCAGCGGCATAAGCATGAAATCGATTGCCCAGATCCGATGCCGCATAATGCCCACCGATGACTTTACCGGCTGCCCGAGTAGCAGCCATCTCCGCGTGCAGCTTTTCATCGCTGTTGAACACCCCCGGGAAATTCATCATTTCACCCAGACCGATGATCCTGTCCCACTTCATCGCCTCCTCGACCTCTTCCGGACCGATCTTTGCGCCAGGCGTCTCCAACCCTGGAGCCGAAGGAACGCAGGATGGCATCTGCACCCATACATGGATCGGTTGTACAGCAGACTCCTCAACCATCAAGCGGACGCCATCGATCCCCAAAACATTAGCAATCTCATGCGGATCAATGAACATCCCTGTTGTGCCCCGGGGTGCAACTGCCCGAACAAATTCCGTGACCGTTACCATTCCGGATTCCACATGCATGTGTGCATCCAGCAAGCCCGGAACCAGGAAGCGGTTATCTGCATCGATAATCTCAGTATCCTCTCCGACGGTATGAGAGGCATCGGGTCCAACATAGGCAATCCGGTTATCCAGGATAGCTATATCCGTATCCGGCACAATTTCGCCTGACTGTACGCTGACCCATCTCCCGCCTCGGATAACGATGCTGGCAGGTAGACGTCCCATGGCGACGTCGACTAATCTTCTACTTCCCTCGGCAATATTTTTAATATTCACTCTCATATACCCCGATCCAAAAGTCTCTTGGCGGATTGATTATGTTTCTCGACGATAATGGGAACCTCGGCAGTCATCAACTGACCCTCACTGACGATCTTTTCACCTTCCACCCAGCTGTGATCGACACGTACTGGTGAACAAAATACCACAGCAGCGACTGGATCGTGAAGTGCTCCAGCATAATCCAACCGGTTCAGGTCGATCGCGATGAAATCAGCTCTCATTCCTGGCTTTAGAGACCCGATGTCATTCCGGCCCAGGACAGCAGCACCACCTCTGGTCGCCATTTCCAGCGCCTGCCTGGCTGTCATGATTGGATGAGTGCGCCCATCCGACAGGGATGCCCCCTGGACACCGGCACCAACTCGTGCAAGCAGCATAGCCATGCGTACTTCTTCCAACAAGTTCGAACCATCGTTGGATGCTGATCCATCGACTCCCAGACCTATATCCACTCCGCTGGTTCGCATCTTCATGATCGGGGCAATCCCCGATGCTAAACGCATATTCGATGATGGACAGTGTGCAATTCCACAATGGGTCCTCGCGTATGTCTCGATCTCATCATCATTCACATAAACAGAGTGCGCAAACCAGACATCATCTCCGACCCAATCCAGGCTTTCCATATACCCAACGGGGCGGTAACCAAACTGCTGCTGACAAAATATCTCTTCGTCTTGGGTTTCCGCCAGGTGAGTGTGCAGCTGGACATCATATTCACGGGCAAGTTTCGCACTTTCGCGCATTAAGTCCCCCGTGACACTGAACGGCGAACATGGTGCTAATACGATTTGGGTCATCGAACCAGGGTATGGGTTGTGAAAGGTTTCGATCACCCGCTGGGAGTCTCGAAGGATCGCTGATTCCGTCTCCACCACAGAGTCCGGCGGCAGTCCCCCCTGGCTCTCTCCCAGGCTCATCGATCCGCGGGATGCATGCAGGCGCAATCCAATTTCGAGCGCTGCTTCGATTTCATCATCCAATTTTGAGCCGTTGGGGAACAGATACAGATGATCTGATGCCGTGGTACATCCGGACAGTGCCAGTTCTGCCAGTGCGACTATCGTGGAGATGCGTATATCGTCAGGCAGCAGTCCCGCCCAGATCGGATAGAGTGTTTTCAGCCAGTTGAACAGATTGGCGTCTTGCGCTTTTGGAACAACGCGGGTCAGGGTCTGATAAAAATGATGATGGGTATTGATAAAACCTGGAAGAATTATATGATCGCTCAGGTCGATAATTTCATCTGCGTCTGTCGGTACATCTGTGCTAGTTGAAACACTTTTTATAACCCCGTCTTCTACTAAGATCCATCCCCCCTGAATTTCCTGTCTGTCATCGTTCATTGTTACTATGGTGTGCGCGTTCTTGATCAGAAATGTTCCCATAAGCCAACCTTTTTCTAAATCATTGAATGAACAATAGGCAATTCAATGATCTGCTTGTGAAATGTCAGACAATAAGAAGAGTTTAACAAAAATCACCAACAAAGTCAATTGTCAGACAACTGATTTTGTTCGATCTTTTACAGAATCTCCGCATTCATCAACGGTTATCAAAAAGACCTCGTAGGAGATCTACGAGGTCTTCAATCAAGCGAACTTCACAATTATTCAATTCCGAAGATATAGGATGGTTTTAGAATCAATGTGCTGGTTCCATTCTTAAGAACGGAGACCAAACCCGTGTTCCATGTCCCATCCAGGAAATATCCATACTCATAGGTGCCGGAGGCCACGATGAACCGTGTAGTCCCTGGCTGAATATTGAAGAAATATGTATAGGGTCCCTTCATATAGATATCAACTGGGAATGTTGAAGTATTAGCAACTACGAATTTGACCGGATTGGGTTTTCCATAAATTCTTGCGGGGCTCTCATACCACTCACAGCTGTGAAGTGTAATTTCACTGGTCCCGCTCTTTTCCACGCGCAGTTCCTCGGAAAAAACCGTGTCACAGGCAGACCATGAAAAAATGTACGTTCCGGATAGTAATTCAACCCGATTCTTTCCCAATTCAATGTCGAAATCGTAATTTTTATCTCCAGATAATTCAACTTCTACGTCTTCGGATAAATGGCTGTTGATCTGCATTTTGGTTGGCATGTGGGCACAATCATAGATGACAAATTTTACATCCTTATTTACCTTCAGAATGCCATCCCAGGTGGAACCACACGAACTATAGTAATATTCGTATTTTCCTTCAGTAATTTCCCTCTTTTTTGTATCCTCTGCCCGAACGGTGATCGCGACCTCTTTTTGACCCTCCAGAGGTTTCAACTCAAGGGTAACATCTTCCTTCGAGTCGTTGACCACTGTCAGGGTAAATTCATCCTTAGCAGTCAATGGAGCAGCTGACGCAACTTCCACCGTCATGGCAAAAACCAACGTCATTATAATAATCCGTAAGAGAATGTTCCTTCCTCTGTTCATAACAACCTCTCTATGTTTCTTTTTTCTGGTTCAATATTCGTTTTTGCAAGTCTCTGCCTTCCGGTTGAAACCAAGAAAGCGTACCAATTCCAGCCAGCGACGGTAAGGGCTTAAGACAATAAGATACCGGCAATCCTGGCTCAGTCTCTAATCAGACCAGCTTTGTTGCATATCGGCGTCTATGTTATCCCTCCGGCATGGCGTTGTCAAGATGAATTTAATCGACCATTTTTGGATAATTAAGGAGGTAAAAGCGAAGTCTAAGGAAAAATTGGTCGCCATGTCGGATCAAAATCGAGTGCAGGATTGACCGTAACCCTTGTCCGATTGGTTCCATTCGGTGTCATGATGTAAATATCGTGATTGTTGCCTTCCGGCCAGCTCTCGTAGACCAACCAGACTCCATCTGGTGAAAACTCTGCTTCTCTCATCGGAACCAGGTTGACTTCCGGTTGAATCATAAATTCTTTAAATTCCTCACCGTTATAACGGGCAGAAACCAGGCGGGTAACAGTTCCTTCGCCAGAAGATTGAGTATAAACAATCGTTTCCCGGTCCGGTGACCATGCGGGGTGTGTATTTTTTAAGTCCTGGCTGGCGGAGAAGCGGGTCTGGTTGCTTCCATCCACTGCCATCGTCCAAATCTGGTATGGACCATTACGCGTGGAAACAAAAACGATCTGCGCTCCTTCAGGAGACCAGGATGGTTGTAGGTCAAGCCCATACGGAAACTCGGATAATTTCTCAACTGTTCCTTCACTCAAATCATATATAAAAATTTTCGCTTCATCGTTCTCGCGTAAAGATGTAAAAGCAATAAAATTCCCATCAGGCGACCATGCCGGGTCATAATCACCGCCTAAAGTTGTAGGCAGTGGCGTGATTTCAATTGAGGCTATGTCCAGGATAAACAGACTGGAGCCTCGATAGCTTTCTTGCGTACTCAGACAGGGGGAGATGAATACGACTCGCATTCCGTCGGGAGCGAAACTTGGCTGGCAGGCACCATCTTCCATATTTGTAAGCTGCTCGAGACCGGTACCATCTGCATTGATCACCCATATCTGCGGTCTTCCAGTCCGGTTGGATGCGAATCCTATTTGTCCGGAACTTCCACCAAATGGAGTCGCCATAACAGAAATATCTGGAGTAGGTGTAGCCTCCTTAGTTGGTGTCAATGTTGGTTCTTCCGTTGGCAGTTGTGTAGGGACCGGTGTGTCAGTTAACTGTTCAGGGGAAATTTCGGCAACCGCCGAAGGGATCAGACCGATACCGTTGGTTTCTTCCGGATCAGGTTCTGGTGTCGAACTGGATGTCTGTGTGGGTGAAATATCGCCGGCTGAGGTTGCAGTAAAAGTAATGCTGACAGTTTGCGATGGTAAATCTTGATTCACTGTACCAATCCCTGCAAGCATCGCCTGGACATCTGTCAGGTTGATATCCTCATACAAATAAAAATATCCAGCCAGGATCACAGCAACCAGTAATATGATCGATGCAATCAGGCATCCCGGTCTGGATCGGCGTGAGCCATTACTGTAAGAAGCCGCTGAGATAACGGGTCCGCCGGGTTCATAACCATTGTCTGGAGAGTCATCTCCAATATCACCAACCGTATCTACATCACTGACCAGCGGTGGAACCGGGGTGTCGACCAGACCGGTGCCTAACAAAGGTTCAGACGGCAGTTGACCGGTTTCAGCATACCTGCGAATTGTTACACCCCGGGCATTCAGCAGCGCATTCTTGAATTCATCAGAATTTTGAAATCGATCATCTGGATGGATTGCCAGAGCTTTTTCAATAGCTGAAGCGAGTTTCCTTGAAATCTTTGAATTTCGTTTCCGAACAGGCGTAAGTTTTTCCTGCTCCATTGCTCTGGCAAGGCTGTCTTCAGGTATCGTCCCTGTCAGGGCAGCGTATAATGTCGCTCCCAGGGAATAGATATCCGAACGCGCATCGGTACGTGCCCCTCCATATTGTTCTGGTGGGGAATATCCAGGGGTCATCGCTCGAGCCCCGGTCGTGGTAGCCTGGGCACCCTGGGCAACTTTTGCAAGTCCAAAATCCACTAAAAAGACTGCACCGGTTGGTGATATCTTGACATTCCCAGGTTTGATATCCCGGTGCAGGACAGCAGGATCCTGAGAGTGCATATATTTCATCGCCTCACAAATTGCCACACCGATGACAACTACCTCAGCTTCTGAAAGGATACCGATCCGATCCATGCGCTCTCGGAGGTCTTCACCGGCGATGAAATCCATGATCAGGTACTGACCCTGCTCAGCAATGACAAAATGGTCTGTAACCCGGGGTAGGTTCTGGTGCTTCAGGGTTGCCAGGATCGTGGCTTCTCTTCGGAATTGGCGGGCATATTCTTCGGTAGTGAACAGGTTTTCTTTAACCGCAACTTCAACCCCCAGGTTCTCATCGATGGCGCGGTAAATCGCTCCCATCCCCCCCTGACCCAGGATCTCCAGTATTCTATATCTGCCGCTTAACAAAAACCCGCGTTCTAGAGGCATAATCCAGCGAAGTTCATAACTCCTATCTCGGATTTGTTGACCTTATCCATCCATGATAACCGCTCATCCGTTAAATACAAGACCCATTATCAGGCTTCAAGATCGTGTCTTGATCTGGTATCTCCTCTGCCAAAGTCATATCCCATAAGAAATTTAAAAAAAATTTATTATGTTCTCCGACTGGGTTATGAATTAAATATCCAGGTTCCTGACTTCTTTCGCGTGTGTTTGGATGAATCTTCTTCTGGGTGGAACTGCCGCGCCCATCAGCATATCAAATGTCCGATCAGCAGCCGCTGCATCTTCAATGGATACCAGCAGCAATGTTCGCGTTTCCGGGTCCATGGTGGTATCCCATAACTGCTCCGGGTTCATCTCACCCAATCCTTTATAACGTGAGAGGGATACTTTATCTTCACTGCCGGCCATTTTTTTGATGATCTCATCCTTCTCATTATCGGTGTATGCATATTCCATCTGTTTGCGGTAGGATATTTTGTACAGAGGTGGTTGTGCAATATATAAATGTCCTGCCTCAATAAGTTCTGGTAAATAACGGAAGAAGAATGTCAACAGCAAAGTCCGGATATGCGCACCATCCACATCCGCATCCGTCATGATGATAACCCGACCGTATCGCAATCCGCTGATATCGAAGCTTTCACCGATCCCGGTGCCCAGAGCGGATATCAGGGCTTTGACCTCATTATTCGCTAATATCTTATCCAGGCGGGCTCTCTCCGTATTGAGGATCTTGCCTCTCAGTGGGAGGATAGCTTGAAAGTGCCGATCCCTGCCTTGTTTGGCGGATCCACCCGCCGAGTCACCCTCAACGATGTACAGTTCAGTCCTTTCTGGATCGCGGTCAGAACAGTCCGCTAATTTTCCGGGCAGCGTCAGGCTCTCTAACGCTGATTTTCGGATTACCAGATCGCGAGCTTTTCGAGCAGCATCTCGGGCACGCGCGGATGTCAAACACTTACGGATGATCGCTTTCGCTGCGGAGGGATTGCTTTCCAAATAGGTTCCAAACGCATCACTGACAACCTGCGCCGTGTACGTTTGAACTTCGGGATTCATCAATTTAACTTTAGTCTGGGATTCGAATTGTGGATCCGGGTGTTTAATGCTGATGATCCCCGTCAGTCCTTCCCGGGTATCATCGCCTGTAAAATTTGAATCAGAATCTTTAAGTAGATTTGCCTTACGAGCATAATCATTGATCGTACGGGTGATCGCCGATCTTAAACCAGTCAGGTGCGTCCCGCCATCAATCGTGTTGATCGTATTGGCAAATGCATAGACCGACTCTGCATAAGCATCCGTATACTGGATCGCGGCATCGACAGTCACACCATCAATTTCTTTCTCGACATGAACGACTGGATGAAGTACTTCCCGGTTGCGGTTCAGGTAGCGGACGAACGACGTGATGCCCCCCTCGAAATAAAAGTTCATTTCCTGATCGGTTCTTTCATCTATGATGGAAATATTGACAGCACGAGTTACAAATGCCATCTCCCGGAACCGCTGAACCAGGGTTTCAAATTTGTAGCTGAAGTCTCCTTTGAATATTCCTTTATCGTACATAAAGGTTTGTTTTGTGCCGGTTTCACTTTTGGGTACTTTTCCGATGACTTTTACATCTTCAACTGGTCGCCCGCGTTCATAACGCTGAAAGTGAACTTTACCCTCTCGCTTGACCTCTACTTCGAACCATTCCGAGAGTGCATTTACCGCAGAAAGGCCGACCCCGTGTAAACCACCAGAGACCTTGTAGCCTCCACCACCAAATTTTCCACCGGCGTGAAGAACCGTCATCACTAATTCCAGAGAAGATTTTTTATGCTCCGGATGAATCCCTACCGGTATGCCGCGACCATTATCTACCACCGTGACACTTTCATCGGCGTGGATCGTTATATCGATTGAATCACAATAATCAGCCAGTGCTTCGTCGATTGAATTATCAACAACCTCATAAACCAGGTGGTGTAGGGCTTTGATATCGGTTCCACCTACATACATACCCGGTCTGCGTCGAACAGCCTCCAGTCCTTCTAATACCTGTATATCTTCTGCTTCGTAAGAAATTATTCTTTCTTTATTTGCCATGATTACCTCCAAAACAACACAAAAAAAGATTGTGCTGGTTGTTATTCTGAAACATGATTATTATTCAACCTCTTATCCGATAGGGCATGATCAATCCAATTTTTTGCTTGCTGGTAGTAAATAAAACTTGCACACAGCAAGCCAGTGGCGACAAAGGCATGACCAAAGACACTGATAATCGCCAGGGGTGAATCTTCTGGTGGAATACTCCAAACAATTTTCAACCCCTGGGAGATCAAGACTGCCAGCAGTATGAAAGAACCAGTCGTCGGTAAAGTCAAATTTGTCAATCTGGCACCTTCGCGAATTGAAAGCCACACATTCTGGCGATTAACAAAAATTCCGTGCGAGGAAAATATCAATGGAAAGAAAATCCATACCAGTATCCCAATGAAAACCAGAAGTGCTACCTGACCAAGTGCCGGTCCCATCAACAAAGCAATCGACGAAACACACATGACTGGGATACTCACAACGATCAAGATGAATAGCCAGGTAAGGGTAACCAGTAACGACCTCAAACCCAGAAATGGTATGTCCCGGATCATCTCAGACAGCCTGATTTCCCGATCCAATGCCGCGTCAGAAACCAGTAAAAAATAAATCGTTCCGAAAAAAACGCCAAAAATTGTAAAAAGTCCAATAAGTGCCATCAATACCAGGACGTTCGTGATTTCCACCAAAGCTGGCTCAATGAAAGGTGAATCAACGGGTAAAGCGGAAGTGAACAACGCTGGTACACCAACGGGAAAAGATCGTAAGGCAACCATGACATTGAAACGTTCACCAATTAGTTCCCATACCTCCAGACTCTGCTCAACCATTTCCGACAATTGTGGTGTGTCCAGTTCAGATAATTCAACCAGATTGCTTCTCATACTCTGGATGATCTGGTTGACACGTAAATGGGGTCCGAGCCATAAAAGGAAATCAAATGCCACAGGGAAGAGTATTAAATAGATATGTTTTGTAATCGTGTCAAAACCTGCCACGATTGATGGAATCACTCTTGGGCGAGGTGCAGTGGCTGGGGTCCCTGAAACATTCATAGAACAATTGATTTTACCATAGCAAGCCCCTCCATTGTGCAGTTCTTCCTTTATTGTAAACCTGTGGAGTGAATTCCCAATTCCCCACCATTGGACCTGTTTCCAATCAAATATAGTTATCCTATTGTGCCAATTTTACCTATAGTTTTGCCCTGCAGACGAGATAGATTGGTATAAATAGTGTCAAAATAGTCAAGGAATCTTGGGGTTTCCCCATTCTATGCTTGATACTATTTCAATACAATGTATAATATTGTGGAGATTCCCTTTCCCACCCGCAATGAAACTTTTCTCATTTTGAATTTATTATCATTCTTAGATAAATAGTTTTGTCTCTCGGTTCAAAAGAATTCGCCTGAAGTATCTCTTAATCATTTCATTGATTGAAATATCAAAATTAGCACTCTACGAATCACCTATAAAAGACGATGGAAGACCAGAGAATTGTCCTTGACCAATTTCCAAGTAGCATTTACAATCCTGCCTAATTTATTTTTTTCTTAGGTCAATCGTGGGCATCGCCAGCCTACATTGATTCCATCGCATTTTTGAAAATTACTTCCCAATACTTATGGTTACCGCTTTCTGAAAGGAGGTGAAGTCTCAACCAGATATATTCACACATAAACCATTTACAAACACACTCGTACAAAAAATCCCTATATTTAGGAGGATGATCGCATGAAGAAGAGTTTACTCTTTGTATTTTCTATACTCATCACAGCCAGTTTAATTCTGGCGGCCTGTGGTGGAGGGGCTCAAGCTCCTGAAGTATGCCAAGAAAATCCCGACGAAACAGTATGTGCTGTAATTGAAGAAGGTGAAACCATAAAGCTTGGTTTTGCTGGTCCTATGACGGGTGACTACTCCGCATTTGGTATCGATATCTCCAATGCAGGGTTATTAGCAGCCCAGGACGCAGAACCCATTGATGGTTTTGAATTTGAGCTCCTGGTCGAAGATACCCAAGGTTCCGGTGAAGGTGGAGCCGCAGTTGCCAACCTGTTTGTATCAGACCCCAACGTGGTTGCCATACCTGGCCATACGTTCTCTGGCTCAACAGCAGCTGCTATACCGATCTATAATGAAGCCCGCTTACCGATGCTTTCTGCTTCTGCAACCCGAGCTGATCTCACAGGTGGCGACCAGGATGTTTTCAACCGCATCCCGTTCACCGACGACATCCAGGGAACCAAAGTGGCTGAATACCTGTATAACGAGCTTGGCTTCCGACAGATCGCTGCCATGCACGATGGTGATGCCTACGGTCGCGGCCTGGCTGAAAAAGTCCAGGAAGTCTTTACTGATCTGGGTGGTGAAGTCGTTGCCTTTGAGGCCATCACTCCCGGTGAAACAGACTACAGCGCAATCCTGACGGATATTGGCTCTCAAAATCCTGAGGCTATCTTCTTTGGAGGATACTATCCAGAAGCGGCTGTGATTGCGAATGGAATGCCTGTGGCTGGAATGGAAGACGTTGTCCTGTTCAGTGATGACGGTACTTTCGGCGCCAGTTTCATTGAGTTGACCGGTGTTTTAGGCGAAGGTACATATGCCACATCAGCACTCCCCCCAAGCTCACCTGCAAAAGAAGAGTTCGATCAAAAATACCTGGACGCATATGGACAGGAAGCAGGTGCATTATCCACATTCACATGGCACGGTTATGACGTGGTCTCTGGTTTGATCTCCGCCGTCCGCTCCGTTGCTATCCTTGGTGATGATGGTAACCTTTACATTCCTCGTGACCAACTTGTGGATGCAGTCAACAATCTGAGTGGATACCAGGGTTTAACTGGTGAGATTTCCTGTAGTTCTGGTGAATGCAACACCGCAGGACCCACATTCTTTGTTGTACAGGATGGTGAATGGGTTGTTGTTGAATAAATTGTTCAATTTAGAATAAACAACCAATATAAAAACGCGAGGCAGGCATAAAGAACCTGCCTCGCCACATAGTGTTATTAAGTGTAATAAGCACCCGAGGAGGCCTGACCAATGCCCACACAAGAACCATCCAAGGTGCGGTCCAGAATCAATACATTTCGTATCGCACAAATAATCATCGGAATATTATTCCTTATTTTTTTGGCTTGGCGTCTTTACACCGTGGTGTACATCGAGGCAAATTACACTTCTGCAACTTGGGTAAGATTCCTATTTAGCGGTCTTATCATTGGGGGAGTTTATGCGGTTATCGCCATCGGTTATACCCTGGTTTATGGGATTCTGTTCATGATAAACTTCGCTCACGGTGAAGTCATGATGATCGGTGCATTTTCAGGCTATTTTGTCTTTGAAGCCCTGAGATCCATCGTTGTCAGCTCGGGTGACTCCTTTCTCAATACATATCCGGTCATATCTATCATAATTGCATTCATAGTTGGGATGTCTGTTTCCACCGGTTTAGGGATCCTGTTGGAACGCATTGCGTACCGACCATTGCGAGGCGCGCCCCGCCTGGTTCCCTTGATCAGTGCTATTGGTGCTTCGATCTTCCTACAGAATGCTGCCCAATTAATTTTCGGTCCTATTAGAAGAACGTATACCAACCCCAATCTGCTGGCCAGAAGCCAGGGTTGGATACTTAACATCTCTGGAGAAGAGGTTGTACTCACATACACAGGTGCTTTTACGTTCGTTTTATCGATCATTCTGCTGATCGGTCTATTTACATTGGTGCAGCGTACCCGTTTTGGCAGGGCAATGCGTGCGGTTGCAGAAAATAAACAGACTGCCGCGCTGATGGGCATCGATGTAGATGACATTATCATGAAAACTTTTGCTATCAGCGGCACACTGGGAGGTGCTGCCGGTGTAATGTGGGGAATCCATAATGGAATTATTTATCACTTTGTTGGATTCATCCCAGGACTGAAAGCATTCACGGCAGCAGTATTAGGAGGAATTGGAAACATCCCGGGAGCGATGGTTGGTGGTTTGTTCTTAGGTATCGTGGAATCGATAGGACCAGCAGCACTTGGCCTGGACTTTCAATTAAAGGATGTTATTGCCTTTTCAATTCTGGTTCTGGTTCTGATCTTCCGTCCTTCTGGTATTCTTGGAGAAGTTCTAAGCGAGGAGAAAGTCTGATGAAGAATATTTTCAAACCCAACTTCAATACCGGACTGATCTTTGCAACTGTTCTTCTATTCATCATCCTGATCGGATTTCACATCCAGGGTGCGGATTTAATCGGCGAATTATTCGGAATCCGTTCGGACCCAATCGTTGGTAATTTAACCGGGCTGGTGATATTTTTTGGGATTTTCGGATTCTTCGAAGGGATCCGATCCAACCGGAATGTGGAAATTACCGAAAAAATCCAGATCTTTCCCGCAATCATCGCTGGAGCTACCACTGGTCTGATTATCGGAATTTATGCAATGATCGTCGGTTATTTAGACCAATTAAATGTCGACATGAGACAATACTTGGCGTATCTCTCAAGACCAGCTATCCGATTGCTGCTGTATGACTCGCCGCCAGTCGTTGGTAGTGTTATAAATTTCGGTTTGTTCACTGGAACAGCACTGATTGGTAGTTTATTACACCAGCTCTGGGTTCAAAAAGATGTAAGCTCCTTGATATCCCGTGCCTACCTGAAGCTCTCGAACCAAATCCAATCGGTGCCGTTAACCCAACAGGTCAAAGAAAACAAGCGCACCAGGTATATTGTGTATGGTATTGGAATAGCATTGTTATTCATTATCCCAATGTTTATGGGAAATTACATGAATTACACGCTGGGGACGATCGGTATCTATATTCTTATGGGTCTTGGCCTTAATATCGTTGTCGGGTTAGCAGGTCTGCTGGACCTTGGTTATGTCGCTTTCTTTGCCATTGGTGCCTACACCATCGGTGAGCTGACATCTCCAGCACCAATCAGCTTTACGACTAATTTCTGGATAGCACTGCTGGTCGGTATTATCTTGGCGGCATTATCCGGCATCTTGTTAGGTATCCCTGTGCTCAGGCTTCGAGGAGACTACCTGGCAATCGTTACGCTTGGATTTGGGGAGATCATCCGTATTTTGATCCGATCAGATCTCCTCTCCGATTTCCTTGGCGGTCCCCAGGGGATAAGGAATATTTCCAGTCCAAGTCTTTTTGGGAGGGTGCTCGCCAGCGACCGTGCCTACCTGTACTTTATTATCATAGGAATATTCCTGGTCGCATTCATCACCCAACGACTTCAGCATTCCAGGGTCGGTCGTGCATGGTTGGCGATGAACGAGGACGAAACAGTCGCCCAGGCAATGGGAATTAACACGCTGCGCTATAAACTACTCGCTTTTTCGATCGGTGCTGCAATGGCTGGATTAGGAGGGGTTCTCTTCGCTGCCCGAAATCAATACACAGGTCCAGAGGATCACACACTGATGGTGTCGATCAATGTTTTAAGTCTTGTCATCGTTGGCGGTATTGGTAGTATTCCAGGGGTCATAACCGGAGCCTTCGTACTCAAAGGACTGCCTGAACTGCTGCGCCAATTGAATGATTACCGCATTCTTGCTTTCGGCGCATTACTGGTTGTCATGATGATCTGGCGTCCAGAAGGGATCTGGCCGTCCAAGCAGAGAGCGCTAGAATTCCATGAACATGAAGAAGAACCACTACCTCAAATCGATGAAACGGAGCTGCCAGAGTTAACCGTCGATGAAGAAGAAGGGAAGTTGAGACTATGACCACTGCATTAGAAACTCAGAACCTCACCAAATATTTTGGTGGTTTGATCGCAGTCAATCGGGTGGATCTGGTCATTCCTGAAAAATCAATTGCCAGTGTTATCGGACCTAACGGTGCTGGAAAAACGACCTTTTTCAATTGCATCACTGGTTTTTATCAGCCAGAAGAAGGGGAAATCATTTTCCAGAATCAATCCCTTGTGGGCTTGAACCCGGATAAGATCACTTCTCTCGGAATATCCCGGACTTATCAAAACATCCGTTTGTTTGGCAATATGACCACCATCGAAAATATCCTGGTCGGTCAGCATCCGCAACTGAAATCAATCTGGTTTGAAAGTATTCTCAGCACACCCAGGGAACGGGAAGAGGAATCAAATGCTCTCGTGCGTGCCCGGGAATTGTTGAATTTTGTAGGTCTGGGTGGATTTGGCGACCAGCTCGCCAGGAACCTGCCCTACGGGGCTCAACGGAGGCTGGAGATAGCCCGGGCGTTAGCCAGTGATCCATATTTACTTCTATTGGATGAACCGACAGCGGGTATGAACATCCGGGAAACCCGCGAAATGACCCAGTTTATCAAAGATCTGCGGGACGAATTGGGGATCACGATCTTACTGATAGAACATGACATGCGTGTTGTTATGGGTATCAGCGATCAGGTCAGTGTTTTAGATTATGGGGTCAAAATTGCTGAGGGTTCACCGGAGGCTATCCAGAATAACCCGCAGGTTATTGAAGCTTATCTTGGTAGAGGTGCTGCCTCGGGATTGGAATCTCAAGAACAAAGCAGTTCAAGNNTCAAGCGTATCCATGGAGTTATAACCATGCCCATGCTAGTCGTTGAAAACATCCACACATATTATGGGAATATCCACGCCCTAAAAGGTGTTTCTCTCGAGGTGGAACAGGGAGAGATCGTCACACTGATTGGTTCAAATGGCGCTGGAAAAACCACTACCCTGCGTTCCATCTCTGGGCTGCAAAAACCAAAGGTAGGTAGAATTTTCCTGAACGGAGAAGACATTACCGAATTTCCTGCCCATCGATTAGTTTACAAAGGGATCGCAATGGTTCCGGAGGGTAGAGGGGTATTCGGTAAACTGACAGTGATTGAAAACCTGGATATGGGGGCTTACCACCGTTCTGACCGGGCAGCGATCCAGGCGGATATCGAGTGGGCGTTCGAGCTGTTTCCCCGCTTGAAGGAACGCAAAAATCAGGTTGCCGGCACACTTTCCGGTGGTGAGCAGCAGATGCTTTCCACTGCTCGTGCACTGATGTCCAGGCCAGAGTTGCTGCTCATGGATGAACCCTCGATGGGGCTCGCTCCAATCCTGGTCGAAGATGTGTTTGACACCATCGAGGACATCAACAAGGAAGGTACGACGATCCTTCTGGTCGAACAAAATGCAACCATGGCACTCTCTATCGCTAATCGTGGATATGTACTCCAAACCGGAGAAATAGTTTTACACGACACAGCGAAGAACCTGCGAGCTAATCAAATGGTGCAAAAGGCTTATCTTGGACTAGAATAGTAAAGATACTTACACTTAAAAGTAGGACAGCGCAGCAATGGTAGAATCAGGCATTCTTACTTGCTGCGCTGATGTTTATTTCACAGGGAACGGAAATGATCATTCTTCAAGGAAATAATGTAAAAAAGGCAGTCGAAATGAACGAGTGCATCCTGGCAATGAAGGACGCATTTGCTTATTATTCGAGCCATAAAGAGGACATCCCATTAAGATCAAATATCAATCTCAAAGAACATAACGGTGAGTTGTTGATTATGCCCTCGCACGTATCTTCATCGGATTTTGAGGCTTTGACTGTAAAGATTGTTTCCATCTACCCGCACAATAAAAAACGGGGACTTCCTAATATCCACGGAATTGTGGTCGTCATGGAACCCAATTCCGGACGGATCGTAGCACTGGTCGAGGGAGCGGCTCTAACTGCAATGCGTACAGGTGCTGCATCCGGGGTAGCGACGGATTTGTTAGCCAGGAAAAACAGCCGCTCCGTGGCGATCATCGGTGCCGGTGTCCAGGCTCAAACGCAATTAGAAGCAGTGTGCGCAGTCCGAACAATTGAAACCGCCTGGGTTTATGACATCAATGAAGATCGGATCGATCGCTATATCGAAGAAATCGCGGGTAAAGTCACCATTCCAAAAAATCTTCTGAAGGCAGGATCCGCTCAAGAAGCCATCCAGGATGCAGATATTATCTGTACTGCAACAACCTCACAGAAACCTGTGTTCAATGATACTGATCTCAAACCTGGTGTCCACATCAATGCCATTGGTTCGTTTACACCCCGAATGAGAGAAATTCCACTAAAAACCTTGCTGCGTTCATATATTGTAGTGGACTCACATGAAGCTGCTTTGGAGGAATCTGGGGAAATCATTGAGGCTATCCGTACTGGTGATTTGAGACCAAAAGATGTATCCATTGAGCTTGGGGATATCATTCTTGGCAACCAGCGAGTTCGAGAATCTCCTGACGAAATCACCCTGTTCAAATCTGTCGGCATCCCTGTCCAGGATGCGATAGCCGCCAGATTGGCGGTTAAAAATGCCCATGAACATGGATGGGGACAGCAGGTAACCTGGTAAAAAGAACCGATGCCCACTGCTGAAATCATAACCATTGGGACCGAACTGTTACTGGGTGAGATCATCGATACCAATACCCAATTCATCGCCCGTATGCTAAACGATAATGGAATCGATGTATACAGAAGCCAGACTGTTGGTGATAACGTGGAAAGGATCGCCGCAGCGATTTGTGAGTCTTACGAACGCTGCGACATCATCATCACTACCGGCGGATTGGGACCGACGATCGATGACCCCACTCGAGAAGCGATTGCCAGAGCTTTCGAACAGGAATTGGTTTTTCAAGAGCTTCTCTGGGATCAAATCCAGGAACGGTTTGCAGGTTTCAAACGAAAACCTACAGAGAACAACCGTCGCCAGGCTTTCATACCTCAGCATGCTATCCCCATCCGGAACCCGGTCGGGACTGCCCCTGCTTTCTACATACACCAACAGGATAAGTATGTAATCGCATTACCAGGTGTTCCTAAGGAAATNNCCCGATGCTGCGAGAAGAATATCTATTAAAATCACGTATTTTTACCCGCATCCTACACACTGCTGGTGTCGGTGAGTCCCAGATCGATGAAAAACTAGGTGATCTCGAACGACTTTCAAACCCAACGGTAGGTCTGGCAGCGCATACTGGGCAGGTAGACATCCGCATTTCCGCCAAAGCGGAAACCGATAACGCAGCTTATGAATTGATCGATCCGGTCGAGAAGGAAATCCGTTCGCGACTGAAAAACTGGATTTTCGGTGTGGACAGCGATACGTTAGAGAAAATCGCAGTCAAGCNNTCAATCAACCACAGGGACCAGCTGAACCTATCGATTATGTAAAAAAATTTATGGAAAAACATGAAGCTAAGGCTGGTTTGATCGCAGAAATTTCCCATGGAGACAAGCAATTAGAGTTGACAGTTCACCTGATCACTCCATCAGATGTTCATCAAAGCAGGTACAGTTTTGGTGGACCACCATCATTAGCCAGAGTATGGGCAGTGAATTACTGCCTCAATTTTCTTCGAAAAACCGAATTCTCAAAGGAAAACTAGGTGAAATCATAACCATGAAACAAAACGCAGAAATATTGTTCATCAACGCCACATTGTTAACAATGGATGAGGACTACACCATGTATGAGAATGGGGCTTTGGCAATTCAGGATGGAATGATCCTTGAAGTTGGAGAAACGGAAACCCTCACGGGAAAATATTCCGCTGATGAAACCATTGATTGCAAAGGAAAAGTGCTCATGCCAGGGCTGATTAATGCCCACACACATCTTGCCATGAGCTTACTCCGGGGATTGGCTGACGACCTGCGATTGGATGTTTGGCTGTTGGGATATATGATGCCCGTAGAACGTGAATTCGTATCACCGGAATTTGTGGACTTAGGTACCAAATTATCTTGTATTGAATCGATCCGATCAGGCGTCACCTGCGTGACAGATATGTATTATTTCGAAAGCCAGGTTGCTGAGGCTGTCGCAGAAGCGGGATTGCGGGCGGTTTGCAGCCAGACAGTTTTGAAATTTCCCAGCCCAGATGCCAGGTCTTATGAAGAAGGTTTATCCAGAGCACGAGATTTTATATCGGAATGGAAAGGTCACCCATTGATCGTCCCTTCAATCGCTCCCCATTCCCCGTATACATGCACCAAAGAGATATTGCAGGAATCCACTGCCATTGCCCAGGAATTCGATGTTCCACTTCACATTCATATTGCAGAAACCGCAAATGAGGTCAGGGAATCAATCAATAATCACGAACTACGCGTTGTCCCGTATGTACAACAACAGGGGATTTTCAAAGCGAAGGTAATCGCTGCTCATTGTGTCCATGTCGATGATGGGGAAATTCGTACTCTGGAACATAAAAATGCTGGCGTTGCTCACAACCCCACCTCAAATTTAAAGCTGGCATCCGGGGTGGCACCAATCTCAAAAATGTTGGAGCTCGGCGTCAATGTTGGGATTGGCACCGACGGACCTGCCTCNNTTGGGAAAAAAGCTGACCTAATACTTATCGATATCACTCCACTGCATAATTCTCCCAGTTTCAGACGGGATTCTGAAGGTGTTTACGCCCAGATCGTCTATGCAGCCAAGACAACGGATGTTAAAGACGTTATGGTCAACGGAAAGTGGCTGATGAGAAACCGCGAGATACTGACATTGGATGAAAACATCTTGCTCGATCAGGCAAAGGATTACGCTACAAAAATTGATGCTTTCCTACTGGAGCGAGAGCAGTCCGTCCTCTCCAAACTGGTCGCCATCGGTGGTGCTTCAGAAGTCGAGAGTTTCGAAGTCCAAAATAAAGTCCCCATAGAAGACCGACAACCGGTCATCTCCGCGTTAGATCATCCAGATATTGATATCTTATACACCCGTCACTACCATGAATTTGATACCTATTTCGGTTTTGAAGATGAAGATCAGGGGATGCTCCGGTATCGAGAAGATGAGTTCGTCGATGAAAATGGAGAGGTCAGCAACATCCGCTACCGGCTGACATTGATAGGTCCATACCGGGAACACCAATTTCCAAGCGATGTCCTGCTCTCTCGAAGCCGATATATCGCTCCAGCTACCCACAGCCTGCGTTTCTATCGCGAGTACTTCGAACCGTCCAGCGAGACTTTTATCGAAAAAGATCGCCTGCGGTGGAGAATATTATATAAAGGCACAGAGTTCTACATCAATTTAGATCAGGTCCAACAGCCTGACCTGGGAGCTTTCATCGAAATCAAGAGCCGCACCTGGAGCATCAAGGATGCAGAGATAAAAGCAGAATTGGCGTTGGAATTACAACAAGTTTTGGGTGCCTCTGACCAGAAATCAGTGACCCAGGACTACATTGAATTCATACATAAGACGTAGATCAATTTTTTATGAAACTAGCTGTTATTGCAGACATCCATGGGAATTATCCTGCACTCTGTACGGTTTTAGATGATTTGGAGAAATGGAAACCAGAATTTGTTTGGGTTGCAGGGGACGTTATTAACCGGGGACCGAGACCAAAAGCTTGTCTGGACCTGATCCTGCAAAAATGTGGATCGGAAAACTGGGTGTATTTAAACGGCAATCATGAAGATTATGTCGTAGAGCGAAGCAGGAAAGGCGATCCCCGATCTGGTCCCATGTATGAGTTATTCCTTCCATCACTGTGGACTTACGAACAAATCAGCCGTGACGTCAGTGGCATAAACGATCTTCCGTTCCAGCATCACAAGGTTTTTCCCAATGCAGGTGAAGTCCGGGTAAGTCATGCCAGCATTGCTGGAAATCGAGCAGGTATCTATCCATTTATGAGTGAAATAGCCCTGGGGCGGCTAATTCCACCTCAATCAGATGTCTTCTGCGTAGGACACACCCACTACCCTCTCATACGACAAGTGTACAGCACTCTGGTGGTCAATGCAGGGGCTGTTGGTCTTCCATTCGATGGAGATCAAAGAGCGGCATACGCACAAATATCATTCCTAAACGGTACTTGGTACGCAGAGATCATTCGATTGCCATATGATATCGATCGAGCTCATCAGGATTTTTACCAATCCGGATTTATCCCGAATTCAGGACCAATTTCCAGTATCATCCTTAAAGAATTAGAATTGAGCCAGGCACTGTTAGGAACCTGGGTAAGCATATTCGAAGAGGAGATCATCCTGGGTAGGGTAAGTGTTAAAGATTCTGTGGAGAAATTCCTGACCGGGTACATTTAAGCTGAGTTTTAAAATTAATAACAATCTTATGATTGGGCGGTAAGATTAATCAGCAATTGGATCGGAATCTGGCAGGTAGTGAATTTATAGTGAAACAATTGTTGAGCTTATTTTATCAGCCCGTCGATTCAAGGTGGAACAAGCATTCATAGAGGTAGCAACAAAAGGAAATCGGCTCGATCACATCATGACAGTCATCGATTTTGCAGAAAAACTCGCTGTAGAGACAGGGGAAATTTTAGAATCCTATTATCAGCACTCAGGAATAAAAGCAACCTATAAAGAAGACCGCTCGGTATTAACCCAGGCAGATCTGGCAGCAGACCAGCATATCCGGGCAAGATTGAAATCCGCTTTCCCATCTGATGGTATCCTGAGTGAAGAAGAAACCACTTACTTTCCAGAAAATAAGGAATATGTTTGGGTGGTTGATCCCCTGGACGGCACAACGAATTTCAGTTTAGGTCTCCATTATTGGGGAGTTTCGATCGCCCGTCTCAAGAACGGTCAACCAGACGTATCAGCCCTCTACTATCCCCTGCTGAATGAACTTTACCTGGCAGAGGCGGGGAAAGGTGGGTGGTTCAACGGAGCTAAACTTGAAACCGTGACTACTGATCGCACAACACCTTATTTTGCATGCGACTCGAGGACACACCAAAGATATCAGGTTCAGCTGAGATATAAAACCCGCATTCTTGGTGCCGCTTCTTATAATTTCCTGTCCGTTGCCAAAAACAGTGCTGTTCTGGCATTTGAAGTAACCCCGAAGGTGTGGGATTTTGCCGGTGCATGGCTTGTTGTCAAGGAAGCAGGGGCATGCATTGAAGCATACGATCAGAGTGCCCTGTTCCCATTGGTCCCGGGCGAAGAATACAAATTAAAATCCATACCAATACTTGTTGCAGTTTCCAAAGAGCTTCTGAAGGAAGCACGAGAAAAAATAATCAAGAAATAAATATATACAAGGAGGAAAATATGAAATATCAATTTTTAGGTAAATCAGGCTTGAAGGTATCGGCACTGTCTTTTGGTTCCTGGGTGACTTTTGGAAACCAGGCCGATGTCGACCTTGCAGCAGATATGATGAAAGCTGCATACGATCACGGTGTCAATTTCTTTGATAATGCCGAAGTTTATGCCGGTGGCGCATCTGAGACCATTATGGGGAAGGCGATTAAAAAACTGGGATTCAAAAGGTCAGACCTGGTCCTCTCAACGAAGATCTTTTGGGGTGGAAAAGGACCGAATGATCGAGGCCTATCACGGAAACATATCATCGAGGGACTGGACCATTCACTGGAAAGAATGGATCTGGATTATGTCGACCTGGTATTCGCTCATCGTCCGGATGTTCATACCCCCATTGAAGAAACCGTGCGCGCATTTAACCATGTGATCGATCAGGGTAAAGCACTTTACTGGGGAACGTCAGAGTGGAATGCTCGCCAGATAACTGAAGCTTATGAAATCGCTGAGAAACTCCGACTGATCCCCCCAACGATGGAGCAGTCCGAATACAACATGTTCCACCGGAATCGATTCGAGTCTGATTATTTACCCGTATTCGAGAAATATGGTATGGGGACAACCACCTGGAGCCCATTAGCAAGCGGTTTGCTCACAGGGAAATACAATCAAGGAATCCCAGAAGACAGTCGTGTTACCCTTGAAGGCTATGAATGGCTGAAAGAACGCTTTGAAAAACCAGAGACGGAAGAAAAAATACAAAAAATTGAAAAAATGATGAAAATCGCTGATGACATCGGCTGTTCGATGGCGCAGATGGCATTGGCTTGGTGCCTGACGAATCCAAATGTCAGCACGGTGATCACCGGTGCATCGAAAGTCAAACAGGTTGATGAGAACATGAAAGCTCTGGATTATGTCGACAGTCTGACGCCGGATGTATTAGAAAAGCTTGAAGAAATCCTGGATAACAAACCAAATCCACCAACAGATTTCCGATAATAAATCTCAGACAGGGCCTGGAAAATCAGGCCCTTTTTTCATTATCAATATATTTGAAATCAGTTGTTGTTCTGCGGAAATTTGGAATTAACGGATCCGATTAAGATTGATATCCAGTCCAGGTTGTTTCCCGCAAAAGATCCACATATCAATTATTGATTCTACTTGGGGTATTTACACCACTATTTTCACAGGTTGGCGAATAACCGTCTTAAGTTTTTCCGGGGAAGTTCGTCTTGGATCGTTCAGGTAAATTTCGTGGTGTTTCCCGTTTTCGCTGTAACCATCCTGGGACAATTTTTCATGCATTGCTGCAATCACCGGAGCTTCGTCCGCATAAGGACCAATGTAAAGGATCTGTATCGCTTCGCCTTCATCATATTTTTCCAGACGAATTTTCGACAGAGCAGGTAGATTTTTTGATTTCCCCACCTCGGCCATGCCTTCCAGGAATAAGGCCTTGTTTACCCAATCTGGCTGCATGATCATCATCGTCCATTCCCATTCTGCTTTGTTTGATGTTGTGAAAGCACTGGGATCATCCGCCCACCAAAGTCCCTCCAAAGGTGAAACAACATAATCATTGCCTAAAATTTTTGAGAGAAACTTGATCTTATAGGCAATTCCATAGAGGGTTTCGACTGCGTCCTGGTATTCCTGGGATGTATTCGGATCCCCTTTGCCATCGATCATCAAGAATTGAAATTCTGGAACTTTCACATAAGAAAAATCACTGGAAGACGGATTGAATAATTCTTTGTATTCTTTCTTCAAATCAAATTTACCCACATCTTGCTCCTTTTTTTAATTGCCTTGTTATTAAGGCTACTGTTCGACTTTCGAGAGAAATTCTTTTACCCGCGTTTTTGAATCACCAATATAGGATGATACATTCATCAAAGACTTGATCTCCTCTACATTAAGGTATTCTCTGATAGCAGGATTGTTTATGATCAAATCGGTCAAGGGATTTGTCTCACCAGCCTGCACAGCCTCCCAGGATGTCATCGCATTCTTGCGCAGGATCTCGTGCATCTTCTGACGGTCAGCCCCTTTTTTGGATAATCCCATCAGTACTCTTTCAATGGCCATAAATGGAGAGTATTGAGCAAAATTTCGTTCGATCTTCTGCCGATCAATTTCTAATTCCTGGACGATGGCATCCAGAGAATCTAACAACTCATCCAGGACCAGGCATGCCTCCGGTAAAATAACACGCCGGTTAGCACTATCATCCAGGGTTCTTTCAAGCAACGAATTTGCCGAATTATCCCAGGCTATGCGTGGATACTGAGCTAAGAGTCTCGCCAGTGAGTCAATCTTCTCTGAACGTACCGGGTTCTTTTTATGAGGCATTGCAGATGATCCGACCTGATGTACCTGGAATGGTTCTCTCCACTCTCCAATAGATGGATTCTGGAGAAACCGAAGATCGAATGCAAACCGGTAAATGGCTGCTCCAATGCCTGCAAAACAGTTCAATAGCTGAAATTCCTGTAACCTCGGATATGTCTGATTGGTGAGCAAGTAAAAAGGAATACCCATTCTTTCAGATAATTTCTGGTTAAATCCTGACAAATTATCTATACCAATCAGTTCAGCGAAAGACGCGCCAGAACCGACTGCCCCCCGCATTCCTTTTCCCCGAAATTCCTTTTTGATCCGGTTCAATTCTTGATACTGTTCGTACAAATCTTGAGCATAGAGGGCAAACCTGTACCCCAAGGATACGGGCTCAGCCGGCTGCAGGTGTGTGTACCCTATAGTGACTGTATCTAAGTTTTCCCGGATTAGTTCGATAAAAGAGTTAATGACCTGGTTGAGTTTTACCAGCAGGAGTTCAATTGACGATTTGATCTGGATCGCTGTTGCATTGTCCTTGATATCCACAGATGTCGCCCCCATGTGGATGATCCCCCCACCCAATTCACACTGTCCTGAATAAACCTTCAATTCAGCCATCAGATCATGATGGATAGTTTTCTCGATTTCCAAGGCTTTTTCTATCTCAATATCATCAACGTGATCCGATAGATCAGCAACCTGGTCCTGGGTAACTAAACCAAAATCTGCCTGAGTCTGCGCCAGAATTAACCAAATTTTCCGCCAGATTTTTCGGGTATTGATCTCGCTCCATATTTCCCGCATTTCTTCAGAGCCGTATCGCCAGCTAAACACAGATTGATAATTTTCGAAGCTCTCTCCCATACCCTGACTCCTTTTATTCAAATTGCCTTGCAATAATGTCAAGTTGAACCTAACCCATTTGCAAATTTAACATTGACCTATATAATGGTAAGGGTATTAAAATAATAAAATACAAGCATCCATAAAATTAATGTTATTACTATTGAATGGTAACACTTGTGGATATTTTTGGTAGTATCATATTATTGATATGCCATAAGTGCATCGTTTACTATTATTTATAACAAAATTTATTATTAGTTGGAGGTAACACACTGGAAACCCATCGTATCACACAAAACCTGCGGCCAAAAGGTAAGCCAGGGGGCAGTCAGCAGTTAAGCCGGGGTACCATCCTTCAGGACAGATACCTGATCGAAAGTATCGTGGGTGTTGGTGGTATGGGTGCGGTCTATAAATCGCGCGATATGCGTTTCAATGTGGTCAAGACCGTTGCCGTCAAGGNNGATGCTCTTGTCCGCGAGACGATTGTAAAGAATTTCGAGCGTGAAGCAAATATCCTGGCAACCCTGAACCATCCATCCATACCGACAATTTACGATTTTTTCAGCCACGAAAATAAATCTTACCTGGTGATGGATCTCATTGATGGAAAGAATTTGGAAACACTTCTTAATGAACAATCCACATTCTTCCCTGAAGATCAGGTGGTTGCATGGGCGATCGAATTGTGTGATGTGCTTTCTTACCTGCACAATCACCCATCTGACCAGATCATATTCCGTGATATGAAACCAGCCAATGTGATGATCAACCAACACAATCATGTTGTCCTGGTCGATTTTGGAATTGCTAAGATTTTCCAGTCTGGTCAAAAAGGAACGATGATCGGTACCGAGGGGTATTCACCACCCGAACAATACCGGGGCGAAGCATCACCACAGGTAGATATTTATGCCCTTGGAGCGACTTTGCATCATCTGACAACCCGAAAAGACCCTCGCATCGAAGCACCATTTACTTTTACTGAGAGACCGATCCGGGAGATAAACCCCAATATTTCCATTGAGTTAGAGACCGTTGTTTACACGGCACTGCAATATAATCCAATGGACCGCTTCCAAACAGCCCAGGAGATGAGAGAAGCGCTGATCGCAGTCGCCAGGAAAACTGGAATTTTATCTGAACCATCATCTCATACAGCCAAGATCGCCAAACCGCAATCAGTAAAACCTTTCTGGACATTTGAATGTGAAGATGAAATCCGTGGTACACCAACCTATCATGATGGTGTCCTCTATGTTGGTGCTTACGACAACAACATGTATGCCCTCAATGCGGCTAATGGAGAATTCATCTGGAAATATGCAGCAGAAGGCGGGATTGTCAGTCAGCCTGAAGTTTATGAAAAGAATGTTTTCTTTGGTTCTGAGGATCACAAATTACATGTGATATCAGCATCCTCAGGTCGGGTCGTTTGGACATATTACACAGATGGACCGATACGCTCCTCCCCCAAGATCACTGACAGGCATGTTTTCATTGGCTCTGACGATGGCAATTTACATGTGATCAATGCTGTAAATGGAAGAAGAGTGTTAAAAGTCGATGGTGGAGCAGAAGTCCGATCTACCCCACTCATTCATAATGAACATATATTTTTTGGAACAGAAAGCGGCGATTTTTGGTGTGTGGATTTTCGGGGAAATGTCCGCTGGCGCTTCAAAGCAAAACGGGCAGTAACCTCCTCCCCCATAATACTTGAGGATATCCTCTACTTCACATCCATGGACTCAACGATGTACGCCGTTGATTCAAAAACAGGTTGGATCATCTGGCGTTACCGAATGGGAAAGGGGAGTATCTCCACCCCTGCCCATTTTGAGAATACCGTGATCGCGGGTTGTGCTGATAACAATATCTATTCTGTTGATATTCGCAATGGGAAATCTTCCTGGCAGTATACAACTGAACACCAGGTAAATGGTTCTCCAGCAGTCTATAAAGATATGCTTTATTGCGGCAGTGTGGATGGTAATTTATATTGTTTGGATGCCAAAACCGGTCGATTTCAATGGTCATTTGCTACAAAAGGCCCGATCACCAGCACGCCAATCATCTATGATGATGTTATTTACCTGTCATCCTTTGATCATAGCATTTATGCGTTGCCAGCATAAGCGATCAATTAACTTAGGAGTATCTCTCCGTGTTCAAATTCATTCAAAACCTTTTCACTAAGAACAATAAAGAGAAAAGCGAGACGGGGCTCGAGATTAAATCACCTGGAAAAAATTCGGTCAGGCGGGAAGAGGTGACCAAACCATTACCACCTCCAATCATTGCCCAGTTGGACAGAGAAGGTCCAACCACGAAAGTCGAACCGGGACAATTGATCGCCGGTGTTGCCCAATCGGTTGGTAAGCAGAGGGAGCATAACGAAGACTCCCTCTTCAGCCTGACAACTACATTTGCTACGAACGCCAGTAATTTGCCCTTTGGTCTCTACATCGTTGCAGATGGCATGGGAGGGCATCAACATGGTGAGATTGCCAGTGCAATTGCAGTCAGAGCCATGGCAGAATTTGTTATGGATCGGCTTTTTAAACCCCTATTTGGTATCAACCCTTCTCCTCCTGAAGAATCATTAACAGAGATTTTGGAGAGCGGTACAGCCAAAGCCCATGATGCCATTGTGAACAGTGGTACTGGTGGTGGAACTACCCTGACAACAGCATTGATACTGGGCAACCAGATGAGTCTGGCACATGTTGGTGACTCCCGAATATATTCAATCGACCTTGAAGGCAAATTGGAAGCTTTGACCAGAGACCACTCCCTGGTTAAACGTCTGGAAGAACTAGGGCAGATCACAGCAGAGGAAGCTGCTATTCATCCTCAACGAAATGTCCTTTACAGGGCTCTTGGCCAGGGGGAACCCTTCGAGCCCGAAATCATAACCAATCCGCTTCCTCGCCCAGGTTATCTGCTCATATGTTCAGATGGCTTATGGGGAATTGTCAACCAGGAAACTATTGGTAAGATCGCCATTTCTTCTCCAAATCCACATGAAGCTTGCCAGCGTATGGTAGATGCCGCCAATGAAGCAGGAGGTCCGGATAACATCACAGCGATTTTGGTGAGATTACCAGATTGATCGATTGCTTTGATAATAAATGGCAGACGCAAAAGATTTTTATGACAAATTAGGCATTTCGCAAAACGCTTCAGACGAGGATATCCGAAGCGCTTTTCATCGTGCTGCCAGGAAATTACATCCGGATGTAAACGTAAACCCCGGTGCGACTGAAATGTTCCTGGGAATCAAAGAAGCCTATGAGGTCTTATCCAACCCCGACAAACGCGCTCAGTATGACGGAAAAATCGGGGAGAAGAAAAGCCCTCCCCTGCCGGTAAGAGTCAACATTATCTACAGCCGAACAGAACTGCAGCGCATGGACGAACCCCAACTCGTCTATGCCATGGTTGATTTTGATATCCTTCCAAATAAAATTGATATCCAGGACAAGTCTAACCCTCTGAACGTTTCCATCTTATTGGATAGTTCAACATCCATGAAGGGATCACGCCTGGATGTAGTCAAGCATACTGCTTTAGAGATCATCCGTCATTTGCGGGATGAGGATATTCTATCGATAGTAACTTTTAATGACAAGGCAAAAATCTTACTCCCTGCCGGTCCAAGAATCAATCTCCGTAAGATCGAGTCGGATATCAGGAAAATCCAGCCGCGTGGCGGGACTGAAATAGCGAAGGGATTAGAAGCAGGTCTTAACGAAGTCACCCGCTTTTCAGAACCGCATATGAACAATCATATGATCCTGATCACGGATGGCAGGACATATGGAGATGAATCTATCAGTCTTCAGCTCGCTCAGCAAGCATCAAAACTTGGGGTTGGTATCAGTGGGTTAGGGATTGGAACAGAATGGAATGATGACTTTCTCGACTCATTGGCAANNCATAAGAAAATTCTTAAAAGAAAAGTTCCAGGACCTGGAACTGTCATTAATTCCCAGGATCGACCTGGAATTTCAAACAGGTACCGGTGTCAATCTGCGGTATGCATTTCGGCTGAGACCCGAGGTTGGCGTTTTAACTACGGGAACTCCCATGCACCTTGGTACGGTTCCTGTGAATTCCGGTCAGAGAATTTTGTTGGAATTCAAGGTAAATCCCATACATGAAAATATCGACACGATTCTTCTCATGAGTGGGGAATTTAACTTTGACCTACCCAGCATTTCTGACAATGTTTTTAGGATACCTATTTCATTGATCATGGATGCTACCAGCACGTACACCGCAAAACCGCCACCAGCGTCGATTCTCAAAGCTATGTCAAAATTAACTTTATTTCGAATGCAAGAACAGGCGAAATTAAGTCTACAGCAAGGCAACGTGGATAAAGCGAGTGAACAACTGCAAAATTTGGCAAGCCATCTGCTTTCAGAGGGAANNATTAGCATCAACTGTAATGTTGGAGGCTGAAAAAGTCCGGAAATCAAAGATTATGTCACAAGAAGGCCAAAAGGCGATAAAATACGGGACAAGATCGCTGTTAAGGAGCGATATTCTTTTTGAAGACGAGTGATACATATGTTGATTTGCCCAAACTGTAAGAAACAAGAAATCTCTGGTTCGCTGTTTTGCTCAAATTGTGGAGCTCAATTGCACGATCAGTCTGAGGAAAATGGAAACCCAAATACTATGAATTCCAATCCAAATCCACATGAAGTGAATTCCGCAAAAGCACTTCCCACTCCTAAAAAAGAATTTGACTCGCCTATTGTTCTGCACTTCTTGAATACTGGTGAAGATTTACCACTTGGAAAATCGAATGAGTTCACCCTTGGACGTGCAACCCAGGACCAGCCTATCGTCCCCGATGTTGATCTCAGCCCCTATGATGCATACGAAGCTGGCGTATCCAGACTTCACGCAACGATTCGCATCGAAAAGGATAAAGTCATCCTCATTGATCTGGGATCAGTGAACGGTACACGAATTGAAGGAAAGAGATTAACACCACATTTGAAACATACCTTAAGAGACGGGGATGTGATTTCTCTCGGTAAAATGAAACTCAAGGTGAGAATTAAAGCTTGAATCAGGTGGAGGATAAATGGCCATATCTGTGTTGATCCATATAGAAAATTCAGATCCAGTCCTTGGTGAGATCGACGAATACCCAGAGCCGACTGATTACCTGATCAAAGTACACAACCCAAGGCAAAGAGATGGGAAAGACTTACATTACCTGGAAATGGATGTGGTCGTCGTTTATTGGCCTATCCACAAATTGAATTTTATTGAAATTTTACCCAGTGAAGCGGACGAAGAGATCATTGGTTTTGTCAGGGAGTAAAGAAAATATATGAAAGACAATAAGCGATACACTATTCTCGTTGTCGATGATGAGAAAAGAATGGTCAGGTTTATCCGGTTAAACCTTGAAACAGATGGATTCCAGGTCATAACTGCATACAATGGAATGCAAGCCCTGGATCAGGTGCGCACCCAGCTGCCAGACCTGGTGCTGCTGGATGTGATGATGCCCGACCTGGATGGTTTCGAGGTATTGAGAAGGATCCGGGAAGCCAGTTCTGTTCCAGTGATCATGCTTACCGCAAAGGGCGAAGAAGATGACAGGGTTTTAGGCTTAGAAATTGGTGCAGATGATTACATTACGAAGCCTTTCAGTCCAAGAGAGCTTGTCAGCAGAGTTCGGGCTGTATTGCGCAGGGTAGCCGCCTCCGGGGAAGATTCGACCGATGTGATCGAAGTGGACGACCGTCTTAAACTGGANNATCGAAGTGGACGACCGTCTTAAACTGGACTTTGGCAGGAGAGAAGTCTGGTTGGAGGGCGAACTGGTGCAGTTGCGCCCTACAGAATACCGGTTGCTATACCACCTGGTTAAGAACGCGGGATGGGTGATCACTCACGAGCAGTTATTAACCAAGGTCTGGGGCTATGAGTATCGCGATGAACCTCATTATGTACGCTTATATATTAATTATCTCCGAAAAAAGCTGGAGGAGGATCCTTCTAACCCCAAATATATTCTCACCGAAAGAGGTGTTGGATACAGATTCGTGGATTACCGCAGGGAATTCCAAGAAGAATAGTGGATAAAATTGGATATGAACATAAGGCTTTATCTGATTCNNTGATTCCGGAAATCGATAAAGCCTTTATTTATTAATTCAAAGACAGAATGGTTCAACCTTTTCTACTTGCCAGTCATTTTACAATAAGCTATACTTTCTTCTCACAAGTACTGGGTCTACAAATGACACGTGGTTTGTTAAGAATGGTTGTTAGCCAAGGCAATCAACAACAAACTGATCAATAAGGATGGACGCAGCACAAGGAGATTTGAATGGCAAAACAGAGAATTCTATTAGTAGATGATCATGAAGTTGTCAGGTTGGGATTGAAGGCATTACTAGACCGTCATCTGCAGTTTGAAGTGATTGCTGAAGCAAGCTCTGCCCGAGAAGCAATTGAAAAGGTAGAAGATTACTCGCCTGACGTCGTTGTCATGGATATCCGGCTTCCAGGTGGATCAGGGATTGAAGCTTGCGAGGAGATCACCCAGAAGTATCCCGATACCAAGGTTATTATGCTGACTTCCTACGCGGAGGATGAGATGCTGTTTTCCGCTATCAGAGCCGGTGCTGCCGGCTATGTGCTCAAACAGATCGGGGGCGAAGATCTGATCCGGGCATTAGAGGCTGTCGGACGGGGTGAAGCATTGCTGGATCCCGCTGTAACCCAGCGGATTTTTCAAGAAGTTCGTAAGGCTGCAAAAGAAGAGGAGGCATCCGCATTTGCCGCCCTCACACAACAGGAAAAACACGTACTCCTTCTGGTCTCGGAAGGTAAAACCAATCGGGAGATTGCCAAGGCATTGTTCCTTGGAGAAGGAACAGTCCGAAATTATGTTAGCAGTATTTTGTCAAAATTAGGTGTCAGCAACCGCGCTGAGGCTGCCGCATATGCAGTTGAACACAACCTGCGCGACCATTTATAGGATTTTTTGTTTCCAATCAATTATCTGGACAAAGCGCTTTCAGGTATCCCCAATTATAAATCCCAAAGGCGTGACCATCTTCCCATTCTAAAGTTAACGCATAAGTACCGGTTGGTTCAATATTGACCATTCGGGTCCTGGGCGAGTCTTCTTCTGGCATATCGAATACCGCAGGATCAGGAGTCGATCCCATATTATCGTGCCCACCACGACACTCTGCACAGGGACAGGCATTCCTCAGTAAAGAAAAACTATAAACACATTCCTCCCCATCATTCCATTGAATTGTTAACGTGCGATTGTCTTTATCTGCTTTGATCCCGGTTGGTCTCAATTTCATCTAATTCTCCTATTTTTATTGATCTTCAATGGTCCTTAAATAGTTGGATGCTGCCCAACCCTGGATTGTCTCATCGTAAGGTGCCTGGATCCGCCACCATACATACCCATCAGCCTGCGTGGGTCCATCAATTACTTGAAAAACTTCAGATTCCAGCCCAAGAAGCAACACCTGCGATCCAGTACCAGGTTCAGACCGGATTCTCAAGCCATCGCCCTCGGTTCCAAAAATCTCAACATATCCGCCGATGGATATCGTGTCACTGTTATCCGGTGGTATATCTTCCCTTGTGGGGGTCGGGCTGACCATAATTGTTGGTGTCGAAGTCGGAGTCGCTGTCACCGGTGCAGGGATGACAGTCATGGCAGCTGTAACAACTGGTGGGGGTGAAAATTCTGCACCGGATTGATTAAAAACCAGCACAAGAATGATGATCAACACAGCAGACAGTGCTATCCAGGCTATAAATATCCATGGTCGTAATAAATTTCTGATCAAAATATACTATCCTTATGAATATAGTTCAGCGCCTCTTATTTTACCGGAAACCCGGGGAATATTCACTCGATTTAACAGATTTAATCTTTCTGACTGATTAGTTAATCGACGAATATACTATCCGTCCATCATTGAACCAGATCTGAATTTATTTCCATTCTGGCAACTTTTATATGNNCTGAATTTATTTCCATTCCAGCAGCTTTCATATGTAAATTGAGCAGGCTCAGCCACTGTGTTGAAACTTTAAAAGCTCTGGTAAAATGATGATCTAGCATATGGGAATATTTCTGTGTCACAATGATCACGCTAAATAATCGATACCAATTGATAGAAAAACTTGGCAGTGGTGGGATGGCTACGGTTTACCGGGCTCAAGACCAGACCCTGGAGCGTTCCGTAGCAATAAAAATCCTGCATGCTGATTTCTTNNGCAAATCTATCCCATCCATCGATTGTTACTGTGCATGATTTTGGGTTCACCCAGGATAAAGTCTATATCATCATGGAAGATGTTCCTGGGACTGATCTGAAAACACTGATTAACAAAAGAGGTAAATTCTCTGTAAAGGACGGAGTGGCGCTGATGATACAAGCCTGCGCTGGAGTGGGCTATGCGCACAGGGCTGGTCTCGTTCACTGCGATGTCAAACCTCAAAACATGATTGTCACCCCGGATCGGCGTCTTAAAGTCACTGATTTTGGAATTGCCAGGGCATACGCTTCAATTAATCCGGATGATCAAACCGATGTTGTCTGGGGATCACCACAATATTTTTCCCCCGAACAGGCCGCCGGACGCTCCCCCTCCCCGGCTTCAGATGTATACAGCTTGGGTGTGGTTCTGTATGAAATGCTGACCGGTCAACTTCCATTTACAGCCCGAGAACCGAATACATTAGCACGGCTTCATAGGGAAGTCCAGCCCTTACCACCATCAAGGCTCGAAGCAGAGATCCCCCATGAACTCGAGCAGATCATTCTCAAAGTATTAGCAAAAGAACCCTCTGCACGCTACCGGACGGCTGATCAATTAGGCCGGGTCCTGATTGGTTTCCAAAAACAGTTCAGTGTGGATGAGACCCCCATTCCTGAAGTCACAACCGAACAAAAGAGTGACACAGCACCGACAGAAACTGTTATAAACATTCGAACTGCCCCGGAAAGAAACATTGTCGAGGAAAGGTCTGAAATCGATTGGTTAACGATCGTACTGGGATTGATCGCCCTTGTCGCAGTCGGTGGTCTGATCCCTTTCTGGCTGTGGGTTTATTATTCATCCATCCCTTAAATAAAAATAAGGTTGAAACAAGATCGATCTTGTTTCAACCTTATTTTTGATTTATATTGTATCTACGCAACAGATTTCGTCAATGTGCGGATACACCGAGTGCACAGAACCTTACGAACTTTCTTGCCGTTTTCAAAGACAGTTACCTTCTGAAGATTCGGTTTAAATTGCCGGCGACTGGCCTTTTTGGACCACGGACGACTTCGTCCAAATTTGGTTTCCTTACCACAGTGAGCGCATTTCGCCATTCTTACACTTCCTTTCGCTGTGTTTTTGTAAATCTTTGAATTTACAAACTAGTAAAATTTGTTAGAATATTCTCTTTGAGATAAGCCGGGCAATATTACCATAGTTCGTATCCAATATCAAGGTAAGTTGTTAAAGAGGTTAGCATGACAAACGAAACAACTTCATACGGAAGCATACACGTATCCCCAAAGGCAATCGCCACCATAGCCTACCAGGCTGCCAGCCGCTCGTATGGCGTCGTCGGATTGGCATCCAAAAACCTGGTAAATGATCTTTCGAATTTACTGACGAAAGAACCGACCCGTGGTGTAGAGGTCGATTACGACGGGCAGCGCATCAATATCGATGTGTATATCATTATCGAATACGGCACACGCATCAAATCCGTTTCCGCCAGTGTGGCGAATACCATTCGGTTTAATGTGGAAAAAGCTATTGGTGTTCCGGTCAATGAAATCAACATCCATGTTCGTGGTTTGCGGATCAGCAACCTGGATTAATTAATGGTAAACAATACATCGATCAATGAGGAGCATCATTGATGAATTCAACCGACCCATCAGATATGCAGAATGAAGAATTGAATTTAGAGAACAAATATATCGATGGTTTCATGTTCCGAGACATGACCGAAGCCGGGCTTACATGGTTGAGAACAAACCAGCACACCGTGAATGCCTTAAATGTCTTCCCTGTACCCGATGGTGACACAGGGACGAACATGGTACTTACGATGCAAGCTGCTTACGACGAAATCAGTGATTTCCCAGAGCGGAATGTCGGTAAGATGTGTCACAAACTGGCACATGGAGCATTAATGGGTGCCCGAGGAAACTCGGGGGTGATCCTGTCGCAGTTATGGAGAGGATTTGCCCGTGCACTCGATTCACAAGAGGTCATCGACGGTCCAAGCCTGGTACGGGCTTTGTCCGAATCGAAAGACACTGCTTATAAAGGTGTCGTCCGCCCAGTGGAGGGTACGATCCTGACAGTTGCCAAAGACATGGCTATTGAGGCTGAGAGCGCAATCAAGGACTCTAAAAATCCCTATGAAATTTTAGAGCGCATTACCAATGCAGCCGACAGGTCTGTTGAACACACCCCGGAATTATTGCCCGTGTTGAAAGAAGCTGGCGTTGTTGACTCTGGGGGTAAGGGTTTGTTCTTTATCTACGAAGGTATGATCCGATTCTTGAATGATCAACCTCTGGATTCCCCTTTGATAAGCGTTTCGTCTTTATCAGCTATGACACTGGATGACACACTGGATACAATCGAACCCGGCCAGGATTTCGAAGTCGTCGTTGACTTCAAACCATTTCAAAATTTGGAATTGACTAAATTTTATTCCGATCTTGAAGAAATGGGGACCTCGATCCAGGTTGGTGAGGGAGATGGTATCTACCGCATGCACATCCACGTCCCAACTGATAAGAGATACGAGCCAATAGATTACACCATGTCGATTGGTACGATCACCAAGGTCCATATCGAAAATCTAATTGCTCAAATGGAAGAAATTGAACAAAGCAGCACACAGCAAATGCCCCTGGCGAAGATCGAACCGGGTCAGATCGCTGTTGTGGCAGTTGCACCAGGACCTGGTATTGCACGCGTATTCGCCAGTCTTGGTGTGGCAGCAATCATCGAAGGTGGTCAGACGATGAATCCCTCAACCCAGGAGATTATTGGAGCCTTTGAAAACCTTCCCACCGATAAAGTCATAATCCTCCCGAACAACAAGAACATCTTATTAGCTGCGAACGCTGCCAGTGAAGTCACCGTTAAGCATGTCAGAGTCATTCCAACGAAAACCATTCCTCAGGGACTGGTTGCCATGCTCAGATTAATTCCGGATGGTGATTTAGAAAGTATTGCTGATGATATGACCATGGCGATAGATGATGTAGAGACCGGTGAGATTACAACTGCGACAAGATCTGTTGAAATTGATGGGGTTAAAGTCAATGAAGGAGAGATCATCGCACTCCATAATGGCAAATTGATCGCATCCGCGAAATCTCTTGAAGAGGCGTCGCTTAAATTCTTAGAACACGCACAAGCGGATGATTATGAATTGATCACCCTGTTCTATGGACAGGACGTAAAAAGACCTAGAGTGAACAAAATTGTCGACGTGATCCGGGAAAAATATCCGGACAACGAAATCGAGGTCCAGGACGGTGGGCAGCCACATTATCAATTTATCATCTCGGTTGAATAGATGTAAATTCGCGGATGACTACAGCAATTGTTACTGACAGCACTTCTGACATCCCAGAATATTTAAGGGAACAATTGAATATACACGTGATCCCGGCAATTCTCATTATCCAGGGGAAATCGTACCTGGATGGTGAAGGCATTTCCCGGGAGGAATTTTACACAAAATTACCCGGGATGAATGAGTCCCCGACCACAGCATCTCCTTCGATTGAAGCATTTAAATCTATCTATAATGAATTATTTTCAAAGGGATTCTCGGAAATTCTTTCGATTCATTTGCCTGAATTATTGAGTGGGATCGTAAACACTGCACGAATAGCCGCTGAAGAATTCGGTGAACAGGTAAAGGTAATTGACAGCGGTCAAATCTCGATGGGTTTGGGATTCCAGGTCATTGAAGCTGCCAGGGCAGCATCAGCGAACCTGAGTATGGATTATATTTTGGATAAGGTCAATTCCGTCCGAAAGAACACCCGCCTGTTCGCTATGCTGGATACGCTGGAATATATCCACCGGAGTGGAAGGGTATCTTGGGCACAAGCTCAAATTGGTTCACTCTTAAAGATCAAACCATTTTTAGAGGTATCAGAAGGCTCAGTGATCAACCGTGGACGCGTGCGAACCAGGAGAAAAGGGGTCAATCACCTGGTTGAAAAACTGCAGGAACTTGCTCCTATCGACCAGCTTGCACTCCTCCACACAAATGCAGAATATGAAGCCAAAAAATTCTTAGCCAGGCTAGCTTTGCCAGAGATTGATAATCCAATCATCGTCAATGTCACAACAGTGATCGGAAATCATGTCGGGCCAAATGGGTTGGGATTCGTAGCCATCTTAAAGAACTAATCCATTCAATTGGAACATTATTGTTCCAGGTTGGGGAAATTCAGTTTACTGGTAAAATACGTTGGAAGTAAATAATTCATAACAGACCTCAATATATGAAACAATCACTAGAAAAATTACAAAAATTTTTTAATTTGGAAGCTTCGCGCGGGTATGACAACCGGGCAGTAATGGGCGGCCTGGAAAATATGGTCGACAATTGGGTTAAAGAAGCCCGGGCAGATAATTTGGAAGACGAGCTGATTCAAGTTGTCGCGACTCGGCTGAAAGATTACCAGAGACTGAGTGAAAGTTCCCGGAAAGAAACCTTACACGGTATCTGGAAACGGCTCACCAGAGATTTCGATGATATCGAGCATCCCCCGGAAACCGAAAAACAACATGAAGAGAGTAAAGTATCAGAACAAGATGTCGAAACGCCGGTTGATCGGAGAGTAGAAAAACCAGCTGAAGATGCTGAAGAAACCCCATCCGGTCCACCCGCTGCACTGGATGCCCCAGTCACCGTAATCCAGAATGTGGGACCAAAGTATGCCAGCACGCTGAGCAAAATCGGTATCGAGACCCTTGGGGATATGCTGTACCACTTTCCAAGGCGTTACGATGATTATTCTCGACTTACCCCGATAAACCAGATCGAATTTGGTGATGAAGTCACCGTCATCGGTACTGTAAAAAGCGTCAGCACCCGTGATCTGTATAACGGAAAGACGAAGATCCTTGAAGTCGTTATTAATGATGGGAGTGGGGCGATCCGGGCTACCTGGTTCAATCAACCATGGATGCAGCGCAAGTTGCGTGTTGGCGTTCAGGTGGTTATCGCTGGGAAGGTTGATCAATACCTGGGACGAAGGGTAATCAACAATCCCGAAGTTGAGAACCTGGATCAGAAACATTTGCACACGAACCGGATCGTTCCAGTATATCCACTCACCGCAAAGATCACTCAGAGATGGTTCAGGAACCTGACGAATCAGGTGGTTTCTTATTGGGCTCCACGAGTGAGTGATCCATTTCCGGGATGGCTGCTTGAAAATACTGAATTAATGAAGTTGCCAATTGCACTTAAGCAGGTCCACTTCCCGGACTCACATGAGGAATTAGCCCAGGCACGCAAAAGACTGGCATTCGATGAGATTTTCCTCCTGCAGTTAGGTGTATTGCAGCAAAAACGCTGGTGGCAGGAGAGGGAAGCAACCCGTTTTCCCGTCGATGATACCTGGATGGAAAAAATCACCAGCAACCTTCCGTATCAGCTAACATCTGCTCAACAGGACGCAGTTGGTGATATTCGAAGTGATCTTTCATCTGGATCACCGATGAACCGCTTGCTCCAGGGTGATGTCGGCTCGGGAAAAACTGTCGTTGCCATGATCGGTGCCGGAATAGTCACAAACTCCGGCGCACAGGTTGCCATTATGGCGCCAACAAGCATCCTGGCAGAACAGCACTACCGCAATGCGATCCGCTTTTTTGCTGCTGAACAGGGAATATTAGAAGAGGAACAGATTCAAATCCTGGTTGGTGCGACTACACAAGCAGATAAAGAAACGATCAAGGCAGAACTTGCTGAAGGTAAGATCAAGGTAATCATCGGTACGCACGCCTTGCTGGAAGAACCTGTTGTNNTGTTGTCTTCGACAATCTGCAGATGGCGATCATCGACGAGCAGCACCGGTTTGGTGTCCGGCAAAGAGCAGCACTGCGCAGTAAAGCCACCAACCCTCATCTGCTGGTGATGACCGCCACCCCTATCCCCCGCTCCCTCGCTCTGACTGTGTATGGGGATTTGGATTTGAGCGTGATGGACGAGATGCCTCCGGGTCGACAGGAAGTATCTACACATCTCCTCTACCCCCGGGAGCGTGAACGCGCCTACCGCTTGATTGGACGAGAGGTAAAAGCGGGACGACAGGCGTATATCATCTACCCGCTGGTGGAAGAGAGCGAAAAAATTGATGCCAGGGCTGCAGTTGAGGAACATGAAAAGCTTCAGAATGAAGTTTTTTCACATTACAATGTAGGTTTATTACACGGTAGAATGACTCCCGCGGAGAAGGACGAGGTAATGGCTGATTTTCGGGATAATAAATGCCAGATTCTCGTCACTACATCTGTCGTAGAAGTGGGCGTTGATGTCCCTAATGCAACTGTTATGATCATCGAGGGAGCCAACCGGTTTGGTCTCGCTCAGATGCACCAATTCCGCGGCCGTGTTGGCAGGGGCGATCATCAATCCTATTGCATCCTGATCCCACAAAGCGTTGAAGCAGTTGAGAATGAGCGATTAAAAGCAATGGTCGATACATCCAATGGTTTTGTTCTGGCGGAAAAAGATCTGGATCAGCGAGGACCAGGAGAATTCCTGGGCACCCGGCAAGCCGGATACTCTGAGCTGCAGTTAGCCAGCATCACCGATGTCCACCTGATCGAAACGGCACGAAAACAAGCCAAGCTTCTGTTCGATCGAGACCCGGACTTAAAAAATACCGAACACCAAGAGTTGGTCAACGCCATGCAGAGACATTGGTCTCAAGGCTATGCAGACATCAGTTAATCCAACGGAGGAAAAACCCACCATGGTCCGAGCTGTATTCCCAGGGACTTTTGATCCCATCCATAATGGCCATATCAATATCGCCAAGCGAGCGACAAGACTTTTTGACGAAGTTGTAGTCGCTGTTTACGACCGCCCTTTAAAAAATCTGTTGTTTACACCTGAAGAGCGGATAGCGATGGTCAACGCCACACTGGAGGGGATCCCCCACATCGATATTGTTGGATATAGCGGTCTGACGGTTGAATTTTGCCGGGATATTGGCGCACAGGTGATCGTGCGCGGTTTGCGAGTATTCTCAGACTTTGAGTATGAATTCAGGATGGCATTAGCCAATCACCGACTGGCACCAGAGATCGAAGTGGTCGCCCTGATCACCAATGAAGATCACACCTTCTTAACGGGAACAACCGTGCGTGAAATCGCTTCTCTAAAAGGGGATATCAGCAGCATGGTTCCTCCAATTGTCGAGCAAGCGCTGATGAATAAGTTTGCAGAGTTAGGCGAAAGTCAGGATGTCGTTCCGACTTCATCATTAAGGGATTGATATCAAATCAAGTCTTGACAGTCCTTGCACTCAAGTGTAATCTTGGTGTAATAATTGCAACAAATTTTGAATAACAGGGTTTAACCTCTAAAAGGTTCGGTAGTTTATGGACATCTTACATCTAGTTGACCGAATGGAAGAGCTTTTCAACGAAGGACGGGGAATTCCTTTCACTCACAGTGTTGTTGTTGACGAAGACCGGATGCTGGATCTAATCGACCAGATGAGAGTCGCAATTCCAGAAGAAGTCAAAAAATCACAACAAATCCTGGCGAATCGAGATCGCATCCTTGCCCAGGCTCAGGAAGAAGCTGCACGCACCTTAGCTATTGCAAGGGAAAAAAGCGAACAGCTCGTCGAGCGGGATAGCATTGTCCAGGCAGCCAAATCACGTGCCAAACAGATTGAACAGGAAGGATACCTTCAGGCTGAAAAAACTCGCGTTGATGCAGACCAATATGTTATCGAAACATTGCTGAGGTTAGAGGAAGAGTTAGAAAGATCATTAATCCAGGCTCGAAATGGCATCCGTGCCCTGCAGATGAACCAGCAGGAAGACGAAGAATATGCTGAAATGGACGACGAGGAGGATTTCGAAGTCGAACAATCTTGAGGCAACATTCCTGGAATCATCTCAAAAGTTATTATTCCAGAACGAGAAGAAATTAATATTTGACTGACAACCCTTCACAGAGGGTTGTTTTTTTCTATAGAGCAAATGCTGACAGATTAATCAAAAATTTTGATCCCCAAAATGCAACCATTCCGATTCAATCCAAAACCAGATGACGGCAGACAACGATAAATAACCTCCACCAGTGCCTGGAGGAAACACGAATTCAGCACAAGAGCGGAACCTGGAAATATCGAATTATCTGAAATGCGTTGGAAGGATCGGTGAGGGTAAAGATTATCAGGTTCGACGCCTGCGATGGATTTTTTGTATGTACTCCGTCAGGAACTTTTCATCCGGTTTGGCATGCCAGGTATAAACTACATAGGTTCCCGTCATTTTGTCATGGAATGCCTGCCGGCGTTCATCAACCAGCACCCACAAAAAGCCGAGGAAAAATGGCGCTGTCGAGATAAAAAATCCAAAGTAGCGTAGAACCGCCCGCCAGAAGGGGATGCTTTTCCCCTGGGTTGTCAATACCCTGATGCCCATGATAGCTTTTCCAGGTGTTTGACCGGTAACTGCCCAAAAAAAGGAATGATACAGGACGACAGCAATAAAAGTAATCACACCTAAAACCGTGGGACCCAGGACCATGTTATATACATCCTGAGCTCCAGGCAAATATCCCAAAATGTAGGTAAATATTCTTTCCGCCTGGAACATAGATCCTACTATCGATACGAACCAGCTGATAGAGACGGATAAGATTGCAACAACAACAGCATCAATAATAAAAGCAGCCAGCCTTGTGGAAAAGCCAGCATAATACCCCAGGAAATCTTCCGAAATAGTTTCAGTTATCCGAGTTTCCATTCAGGCTCTTTTCTTTTTCCGAAGTCGCTCAGCGTGTTCGCGGACTTCAACCGGCGGCGGCGGAATTTCACTACGTGGTTTCAATCGAAATGTCGTACGAACTGCACTTTCTATTAATGTATCCAGACTGAATGCCCTCTCCCGCAACTCTTCCATGATCTCTTCCGCAAGACCTGTACTCTGCTGCTGAACGAGTTCCTGCAATTCCTTATTCTGGGTGAGATAATCTATCGAATCGTCAACTGTCGTATGGCTGGCCGTATTAAAAATTTGTTTACTGCGGACTTTTTCCTGTTTGCCTATCGCAGAAAGCTGATGGACTTCCTTCTCCCCACGTTCAACGAGTTTATCGAATGTATTATTCAAAAGATTCTGTGATTTCAGTTTTGGTAATCGTTCCGTCAGGGGAGAAGCGAGATTTGTTATCCGGGTTCCCAGATCTGAAATGCGAAATAAACTCTCAGAAATTATTTCTTGAGCGGAGAATAACATACCGATCGCCACCTCATCCAATTGAGTGTCTTCCAATGAAACTTGGGATTTTCCATGAGGTGGAGGCGGCAGATCGTCTGGCAGAGATTCGATTTCCTCGGATTCCTGATCTCCTTCAGCATGCTTTTTAGCCCCAAGAGATTCTTCCGGTACAGTTTCCTCCCAGGTGTTCATCCGGTTTGTCAATTCTTCACTACCCACCAGAAACCCACCTAGTAACAACCGCGTCAAAGATCGGAGGGGTTGGTAAGGATTTTCTTTTTTCTCTTCTTCGTTATGATTTGTGTCCACATTCATATCCAGACTATTCTTCTTGGACTAAATTTTACCATTACAAATCTTACACGAATTTGTTGAATTTCCACACTGTTGCTGGGATTATTGGGTTACAATCAAGATTGAATAATCACAGGAGTGAGAAACCACCATGAACTTTCAACTGAATGAAGAACAACAGATGTGGCGGGATGCCGTCCATAAATTTGTGGAGAAAGAGGTCAAACCTCATGCCGCTGAGCTGAGTGAAAAGGGAGAACTTAACTGGACCGCACTCCAAAAGATGGGTGGAATTGGGATATTAGGGATAACAATTGATGAAGAATTCGGTGGAAGTGGGGTCGATGCAATCAGTGCAGCAATCGCCATCGAAGAATTGGGGTGGGCAGACGGCGGTACTGCACTTACGGTTGCCGCACACACTGGTTTGGGATGCGCACCAGTGAATAATTTTGGGACCACTGAACAAAAGGAAAGGTATCTCCCGAGCGCGGCCAGCGGACAGGAGAAATTAGCAGCATTAGCTCTTACGGAACCGCAGGCGGGATCTGACCTGCAAAACGTACAAACTCGTGCGGTCAAGGATGGAAACGAATGGGTCATTTATGGGTCAAAAGCGTGGATCACCAATGCTGGAGATTCCGACTACATCGTTACTCTGGTGGTTACCGATCCAAATGCTGGTACAAGGGGGATGAGCATGATCATCGTTCCGACTGATACGCCGGGAGTGCATATCGCCCCGCCGGAGAAGAAAATGGGCCTGGGCACTTCGCACAGCAACGCTATCACCTACGAAGACGTCCGTGTCCCGCTGGGCAATTTGCTCGGTAAAGAAGGGAAAGGTTTACACCAGACCCTGACAACGCTGGATGGTGGGCGTATCAGTATTGGGGCAATTTCTGTAGGTATTGCCCAGTCCGCCTATGAAGAAGCGATCAGCTATGCGAAACAGCGCAGCTCTTTTGGGAAACAAATCGCCGATCATCAAGCTATCCAATGGATGATCGCCGATGCAGCAACAGAAATCCACGCCGCTAGACTGATGATTTATTATGCTGCCTGGCTCAAACAGCAGGGAATGACCTATACCAAAGAAGGTGCGATGGCTAAATTATTCGCATCTGAAATGGCAGAACGGGTGACTTATTCAGCTATCCAGATCCATGGTGGGTATGGTTACAGCCGTGAATATCCCGTCGAACGCATGTACCGGGATGCCCGTCTGATGACGATAGGAGAAGGTACCAGCGAAGTACAGCGTATGGTCATCGCAAGAAAAAGTATCGAATCTTTAGAGAAGGAATAAATATGGATTCCACCTCTGCGCTCAAATATTAATTGAACGCAGAGCGTTTAATACAGTGGAAACAATTTAGAAATGCTACGGACCAATCGGTGTTGGTTCTGCAGCGACCGCTGATTGTGAAAGCGCTCCCCACTGCTCAGGCGGCCAGTAAACAAAAAGTGCCTCTCCGATCACATTTTCTGATGGAACCATCCCCCAGCTCCTGGAATCTGAGGAATTGCCACGGTTATCCCCCATAACGAATAGAGAATCCTCTGGCACTTCCCAGGTCCCGCCCGATGAGGTGTTTTCTCGGATATAACTTTCGATGATCAGCTGATCATTAATATAAACCCGTCCATTCTCAATTCGAACTTCATCCCCCGGTCTGCCGATCACCCTCTTGATATACGGTTCAGCGGAATCGAATGGTGGTTCAAAAACTACGACATCCCCAAGGTCTGGATCGTTGATCTTATAAGCAATTTTATTTACAAACACAAAATCACCCGGATTCAATGTATCCAACATGCTGACGGACTCGATACGAATACGTGCTGATACTGCATTAATGATCAAAAAAAGGATAAGTGACAGAACCAGGGTTTCAAATAGATCCCGTAAGGTCTTCTTAATAGGATTTGGTTCCTGAGGCTCATCAATTTGATCCGGGATGAACTCAATTTGATATTGTTCCAATATAGGTACCTCTATTTACGATTTACGATCTGCTTGTCGATGCGACC
>JABAOG010001428.1_pt1 | contig 46668 bp, 43 predicted proteins | sample 7062131 | NCBI WGS metagenome assembly JABAOG01 (sample SAMN14538629, study PRJNA623070) | marine sediment metagenome | biome: marine biome [ENVO:00000428]; feature: marine pelagic biome [ENVO:01000023]; material: deep marine sediment [ENVO:00002113] | place: India: Arabian Sea | collected... | reverse complement strand
CAACCCCGAGCGCAGCGTGCGCATCGGCGGACCGCACATGGTCATGGCACCCGCCTATGGATCGCCGTTCATCCGCAGCCTCGACGAAGGCCGCCGCTACGCGACCATCGAGGATTTCCGCAACTTCGTGAAGCTCGCCTACATGAGTCCCAGCCTGCACCACTCGGGCGGCACCGTCTGCGAGCCCGTCGACCTGCCGGTCAACAAGCGCCACCTGGACATGGTCTACAGCCACATGCGCTACAGCGACAAGCCCTTCATGGGCTCGGTGACGGCGCCGGAGCGCGCGCAGGACACGGTCGACATGGCCAAAATCCTCTTCGGCGACGCCTTCGTCGATCAGAACACCGTCGTCATCAGCCTCATCAACGCCAACTCGCCGATGGTGTGGGACGGCACCATGCTGGGGGCGCTGCGCGTCTACGCCGAGAACAATCAGGCGACCGTGATCTCGCCGTTCATCCTCGCCGGCGCCATGTCGCCGGTGACGGTCGCCGGCACCTGTGCGCAGATCCTCGCCGAGGCGCTGGCCGGCATGGCCTTCGCCCAGCTCGTGCGCCCCGGCGCGCCGGTGGTCTTCGGCACCTTCGCGAGCTCGATCTCCATGCAGTCCGGCGCGCCCACCTTCGGCGGTCCCGAGCCGTCGCTGGTGGTTTACGTCTGTGCCGCCCTGGCCCGACGCCTGGGGGTGCCGTTTCGCAGTGGCGGCGGGCTGTGCGCCTCCAAGACCGCCGACGCCCAGGCCGCCTACGAGGCGGCGAATACGCTGCAGACAGCCATGCTCGCCGGCGTCAACTTCATGCTGCACGCCGCCGGCTGGCTCGAAGGCGGGCTGGCCATGGGCTACGAGAAGTTCGTCATGGACGCCGACCAGGCCGGCATGATGCAGGCGTTCCTCGAGGGCGTCGATCTCTCCGAGAACGGCCAGGCGATGGACGCCATCCGCGAGGTCGGCCCGGGCCAGCACTTTCTCGGCTGCGCCCACACCCAGGCGAACTTCGAGACGGCCTTCTACCGCTCATCCATCGCCGACAACAACAGCTTCGAGCAATGGCAGGCCGAGGGCAGCCTCGATGCCGAGCAGCGTGCCAACGCCATCTGGAAACGCATGCTCGAGCAGTACCAGGCCCCCGAGCTCGACCCGGCCATCGACGAGGCGCTGACCGCGTTCATGGAGAAGAGAAAGGCTTCGGTGCCCGACCGGGACTACTGAGGCCTGGGTTCGCGATTCCATCCCGCGCCTCGAGACGGTGCCCCGCGATGCGGTGCGCCGCGCGCTCAGCCCTCGACGACCATCCCCCGTCCCGACGCGCGCGCCCGCGCCACCGTCAACGTCGCGATTGCCGTGTCCTGCACGCCGGTTCCGGTCAGGTCACACAGCGTGATCTCCTCGGCCGACCGGCGGCCCGCCGCCGTGCCCGCCGTTATCGCGCCGAGCTCGTCGATTTGCGATTGCCGATCGATGACACCGGCAGCCAGGCCGTGCTGCAGCTCTCCCATTGAAAAGCACTGCGACTTGCTGTCGCATACCAGCCGATCCGCGCGCGCGAGCACCCGCGCATCGAGCTCCTGCTTGCCGGCGAGGTCCGAACCCATCGCCGTCACGTGCAGACCGGGATGCAGCCACTCCTCGCGGATGATCGCATCCCGGGACGGCGTGGTCGTCACCACCAGCTGACTTTCACCGACGAGCTGCTCCATGCTGTCGGCCTCGACGACCTCCACGCCGAGCGCTCGCGTCATGTCGCCGACATAGGCGGCGACGTTCTGCGGCGAGCGCCCACGCACCAGCACCCGCGTGAATTGCCGCACCATACGCAGGCACTCGAGCTGATAGCGCGCCTGCGCGCCGGCACCGACGATTCCGACGGTGTCCACCACGGCCGGGGCGAGATGTTTCGCGGCCACGGCCCCGGCCAGCCCCGTGCGCAGATCGGTGAGATAGCCGTTGTCGAGAAGCACCGCCTCGCAAAAGCCGGTCCTGGCGCTCAACACGACCATCATGGCGCTCGAGCTCGGAAGTCCCAATTTCGGGTTATCGAAGAATCCCGAGGCGATCTTGACCGCAAAGCTTTCGAGTCCGCGCACGCAGGCGCTCTTGATGTCGACGTCGCCGCGACTCTCGGCAACCTCGATGTGCATGATGGGCGGCATCGCCACCTTGCCTTCGGCGAGCCACGTGAACGCCTGCTCCACCGCCGCGAAGGCGGCCTCGTCCATCGGTGTGCATGCGCGGATATCGGCTTCGGTGAGAACGATAATCGCCATCTCTTGACCTACGCCTCGCTCGGTTCGCCGTTGACGATGCGCGTGAACTTCTCCATGTCGACATTCGAGCCGCTCACCACGCAGACGACGTTGCCCCCGGGCTTCGACACCAGCCCGGCGAGCAGCGCTGCGGCACCGACCGCCGCGCCACCTTCGGCGACCAGGTTATCGCCTCGATAGAGCTGGCGCATGCCGTCGGCGATCTGCCCCTCATCGACCACGAGCAGCTCATCCACGAAGCGCTTCACCAGCGCGAAGGTGTAGCGGTTGTCGAGACCGATCCCGCCGCCCAGGCTGTCGGCGAGGGTCGCACGCTCCTGCACCGCGACCGGCTTTCCAGCGCGAATGCTCTCGATCATCGCCGGCCCACGCGCCATCGAGACGCCGATGGTGCGAATGCCGGCCCCGGCGGATTTCAACACCATGGCGATGCCTCCCATCAATCCCCCGCCGGATAGCGGCACGATGACCGTGTCCATGTGCGGTAGATCCTCGAGAAGCTCGATGCCGATGGTGCCCTGTCCCGCGATGACATGAGGGTCATCGAAGGGATGCACGCCGATCATTCCCTCTTCCGAGATCAGCCGGTTCGCCTCCACCTCGGCATCGTCCTGGGAACGCCCCACGATTCGGACCTCCGCACCCAGATCCCTGACAGCCTCCACCTTGTTGTCCGGCACGAGCTCCGACATGCACACGACTGCCCGCACGCCGACCCGCTTGGCCGCGAACGCGACGGCGCGCCCGTGATTGCCCGTGGACACGGTCACCACGCCGCGGGCCCGCTCCTCGTCGCTGAGATTGACGATACGGTTGGTCGCACCGCGAATCTTGAATGCCCCGGTGTCGTGCACCGTCTCCAGCTTGAGGTGGACGCTCGCGCCGGTCAGCTTGGAGAGCGCCGGCGAGAGCTTGAGGGGTGTGCGCCGCACCCACGGAGCGATGCTGCGTCGCGCCGCATAGACATCGCGCAGCGTCACGGCCGGCTCCATGCTCAAGCCGAGACGGCGCCGGATGCGCCGGGGACAGGAGGTCTCATCGGGTCAAAAGCAGGCACGGTTCACAGTAATCCAATGCTCGATTCGTAGCGCGCGGTTCCACGGCCGGAATCGATCCATTAAGCTCATGGGACGCAGCCATTGTGACGAAAGCCGGCGAACGGATCGAATTTTACGAAACTCGTGACAGCACGGCGACAGCTCTGACGGGAAAATCTGCCAAGAGACATCCATGCCGAACACAGGGGACACGAGAGGCGCGGTGCTGGTCACCGGCGGCGCCGGCTATATCGGCAGCCACGCGGCTCGCCAGCTCGTCGAAGCGGGGGAGCGCGTGATTGTCGTCGACGATCTCAGCAAGGGTTTTCGCGGGGCCGTCACGGGCGGCGAGCTGGTGGTGGGAGATTGCGGCGACCAGGGGCTCATCGGGCGGCTGCTCGAGGAGCACGCGGTCGAAGCCGTCATGCACTTCGCCGCGCACACCGTGGTTCCGGAATCCGTCGCAGAGCCGCTCAAGTATTATCACAACAACACCGTCAAAGCGCACCGTCTGATCGCCGCGTGCGTAAACGCGGGCGTGGAGCACTTCATCTTTTCCTCGACGGCGGCCGTCTACGGCATCCCCGAATCCGGCACGGCGAGCGAGCAGACGTCGACACTGCCCATCAACCCGTACGGCAGCTCCAAGCTCATGACGGAATGGATACTGCGGGACACCGCGGCAGCCACCGCTCTGCGCCACGTGACGCTGCGCTACTTCAACGTCGCCGGCAGCGACCCCGGCGGGCGCATCGGCCAGTCGACGCCAGAGGCGACGCTGCTGATCAAGGTCGCCTGCGAGGCCGCCACCGGCAAGCGCGACTCGGTCACGATTTTCGGGGTCGACTATCCGACGCCGGATGGCACCGGCGTCAGGGACTACATTCACGTGGAGGATCTGGCCGACGCGCACTTGAAGGCGCTCTCGTACCTGCGCGACGGCGGCGAGTCCACGACGCTCAACTGCGGCTACGGCCACGGTTACAGCGTTCGCGAGGTGCTCGGCGCAGTCGAGCGTGTCTGCGGCGGAAAGCTCGTTATCAAGGAGGCATCGCGCCGGCCCGGTGACCCTCCCGTTCTTATTGCGAACGCCGCGCGAATACTCGACGTGCTCGACTGGTCACCCCGCTACGACGATCTCGATGCCATCGTCGAGCACTCGCTTGCCTGGGAGCGAGCGCCTCGATATTGAGCGCCAATGGGCCACCGGAGGCCCGCTCGCCGTTCACTTCAATCCATATTTTTGCATGAGGTCGTAGAGTGTCGGGCGACTGACGCCGAGCAGCTCTGCAGCCTGAGCAACGCGGTCGTCGCTCAAAACCAGGGCGCGCTTCACGGCACGACGTTCCGCTTCCTCCCGGACCTGGCGCAGGTTCAAAGGCTCGGCCTCGCGTTCCGAGGCCGGCAGGTCGAGATCCTCGAGACCGATGCGGTTTCCCTCGGCCATGATGGCCGCGCGCTTGACGCGGTTCTCGAGCTCCCGAGCGTTACCAGGCCAATGGTAGGAGTCGATACCGGCGAGTGCCTCCTCGTTGAAATCCTTGGGTCCCCTGCCCTGCTTGCGCACGTATTTCTCGAGAAAGGCCCGCGCGAGCACCACCGCATCACCCGCCCGCTCGCGTAACGGCGGAATATTCACCGAGATTTCGCTAATGCGGTAGAACAGATCCTCGCGAAAACTGCCGTCCTTGATTTTCTCCGCAAGATCCTGGTGTGTCGCACACACGATACGCACGTCGACATTGATAGGCTCCCGACCGCCCAAGCGCTCGATGGTGCGCTCCTGGAGAAAACGCAGCAGCTTCGACTGAAGTGATTGAGGCAGATCGCCGATTTCGTCGAGGAACAGCGTGCCTTTGTCGGCGAATTCGATCTTGCCGATGGTCTGCTTGTAAGCACCCGTGAACGCACCTTTCTCGTAACCGAAGAGCTCACTCTCGAGCAGCGTCTCCGGGATTGCGGCGCAGTTGATGACGACAAATCGCTCCTTCGATCGGGCGCCGAGGTCATGCAATGCGCGCGACAGCAGCTCCTTGCCGGTGCCACTCTCGCCGAGCAGAAGGACGCTGACGTCTGTTGGCGCGACGCGCTCGATCATGCGGCAGACCTTCGCCATTTCCGGGCTGACGAAAATGACGCCTTCGAGCGGCGACGCCCCCGCCTGCAGGGCGAGGCGGCGGTTCTCCGCCTCGAGCTCTTGGAGCATGAAGGCGCGCGCCACGATGAGGCCGAGGACGTCCGCGTCAACGGGCTTTTGGTAAAAGTCATACGCGCCCATGGCGACAGCCTTGACGGCGTTGTCGCGATCGTCGTTACCGGTTACGACGATGATCTTGGTATCAGGCGCGAGCGTCAGAATTTCCTCCATGAGCGCGAACCCTACGGTCGCATTCGCGGGATCCGGCGGAAGGCCCAGATCCAGGGTCACCACCTTGGGCTCGTGGCGGCGAAGATGCCTCAGGGCCGATTCACGGTCGCCTGCCATGAGGACCTCGTAGTCCTCGAAACACCACTTCAGTTGACTTTGCAGTCCAGGATCGTCCTCCACCACAAGCAGTGCTTTTTTGCTGACGCGCGCGACGCTCAATTCGCTGCCTCCCTGGCCTTTTGATCTCTCATCTGACGCATGGGCGCCGCCATCGCTGGCAGCTTCACATTAAAAAGGGTGCCGCGCGCCACACTGCTCTCGACGGTGATCTCACCGCCCAGTCCTCGCACGAACTCGCGGCTTTCATAGACGCCAACGCCCATTCCGGCGTTGCCCTTGGTCGTGTCGAAGGGCTTGAACAGGCGCTCGGCGATAAAATCCGCATCCATGCCACAGCCGTCGTCCTCGACCTCGACCAGCGCCCATCCATCATCGGCGCTGAGCCGAACCGTGACGTGGCCGTCGGAGCGACTCGCTTCTTGAGCGTTCTGGATCAGATGCTCGATGACGGCGGCCAGTCGGTCTCGATCGGCGATCACGTAGAGTTTTTCAAGACAGCTTTCGAGCACCGGGCGCGGAGCGTTCGCGCGCCGCGCCGCGACCGCGGTCTCGAGTACCTCGGCGAGATCTACCGATCGCGCGGGACCCGTTTCGCTGCGGCCCTTGCGCAGCTGCCCGAGCAGGCGATTCATTTTCGCCGATGCGCTCTCGATAGTCTGGAGCGCGTCTTCCATGAAGCCCGGCTTGTGCAGATGGCGTTTCGAGTTGTCCACCACCAGATCCAGCTGCGCGACGAGATTCTTGAGATCGTGCACCACGTAGGCTGACAGCCGGTTGAATGCCTCGAACTGGCGCGACTCGGAAAGGGCGTCGGTAGCCTGCCACATGACCAGGTAACTCGCGGCCTGGCGTCCGACTGTCTTCAACAAATCGCTGTCTTCCCAGTTGAGCGTGCCGCGCGTCGTTGATCGCGTGAGCACGATAAAGGCCACCAGGGTGTCGCTTTGCATCAGCGGCAAAACAACCCAGGCGTCCGGAATTTCCTCCAGCCACTCCGGCAACGCGAGCCCGTCGTAGTTTCCGGGATTGCGCTGATATTCGTCCATGAAAACCACCCAGCCGCGATCTCGCAGAAACCCGAGCAGTGGTGCATCTGCGTCGACACGCTTGGCAACAGAGCGGTCGACGTTGACGCATGCCGTCGGCTCGAAATTGCCGCCTTCACCGCGCTCGAGCAGCACACCGCCGGGGCTTTCGACGATATCGGCAATTGCTCGCACGATGGTCGGCTTGGGAGTAGCACCACGCTCCAGGGTCGAGAGCGTCTGAGTAAAGCGTAGCCATTCTTCGCGGTAATCGTAACGGTTTCGAAAAAGGTGCTTTCCGACAAAAACCTTCAAACGGGAACGCAGATGCCCGGATTGCAGTAGCAGGGCGAGCAGCACGACCGCGCCGAAAAGGAACACGACCTGGGCAACACCGCCCCACGTGCCACCGTAGGCCTTGATGTAGTATCCGGCGGCTGCCATGAACAGCAGGTAGACGCCCGCACCGAGCAGCGCGGCCGTGTGAAAGACAACGTGCCGGGATACGAAAACATGCAACGACCATTGCGGGTTGCGTGACGCGGACATCGCAATAAGCGGCACCATCATGGCGACGACGATGCCCCGCGCGCTCCAGATACTATTGTCGACCTGATCGAACAGCAGAGCATCGGCATACATGTAAAAGTCGTACACGAACATGACGCCAACGCCAAAGCAAAGGGATTTGATAGCCCAGCGCTGTTCAATCGCAGTATTTCTGTAGAGCTGCTCGACCAGCACGAGCCCGGCCACCGAAAGCAGAAGCAGTCCGAGATTCGTGAAGTACGTGCTCGGAGATGCCGCCAGCAGGATGTCCATGCTGTAACGATTAGCCAGGATCAGGCCGGCAAGACCCGCGCAGAGCGCCAAGGTAACGGCGGACAATAAGCGCACGCCGCGGGTCGCTCCTCGGTGTAGCCCCAGCAACTTCAGCAGAAACAAAAACCACCCCGTATTCCGCAGCACCTCGAGTAGACTGAGCGCCGAAAAGGGTGGCATGCCATTCGCTGCATAGAGGCCTGCGGCGCCACACCAAAGCGCCGTCACCGCGCTTGCTGCGACGAGCAGCCCCCCCTGCAGCCGCCCCCGCCACGCGGTCAGCAGCAGCACGGTGAGCACCGCAAAAGCACTCGCCCCGACAGCGTATGAAACAGCGGGAATGTTGAGGTTGATCACACGCCCATCGTTGCCATTCGAGCTACGCGCACTAGCGCATCCTGTCTGCACATTGCCGGTCGCCGCTTACCATGGCCCCAGCCAGACATCTGGACCGTGAGAATAAAAATCGTCAGGTCGAGTAATCGACTTATCGTGCCTCGAGCCATGCGATGTCCTGCCTGTTGCAGTCTCTCGCGCCCCCGGGGCCTACCCATAAAGGTTAACAGATTGGTGCGCAACGGGTTGTCTCGGCAACCACTTGGTGACGCAGTTCATGAAAAATCGCATCACACCCCCGCTGCTTGTCGCATACCGGCTGCCCGCACTGCAACCTCATCGAGCTCGCTTTGTCATGCAGAAGAGCACCGGATCGGCATAACTCGTCGACCCGTTATCGGCATGGCAATCTGCCGGCGAAGCTCGACAATCAACAATCCGTCGCCCGGCAGCGATAGCCGGCATTGAGTCTGCGCAAGCGCACTCGCCCGCTGCAACCCGTCAAGAGAGCCGAGCCCTTGCCTTGCCTACAAGCCACCGCGGGCCCGTGTTAGAGTTCCCCATGAATCAGCAAGGTCCGGAATGCGAGGCTTGATGCTGCGTTGCTTTTCAATCGTCGTGCTCGTCGCCGTTGTGCTGCCCGCGGGCGCCGATATCGATGTCAGTATTCTGCGCGCGGCTACGCCGGAGGCACCGGTGCGCCCGGCGGGCACTTCGGCCGCCGCCAGCGCGGCGCTCGAGAAGCCGGGCGCGGCGGCCGCGGACTCGACCGAGCAGTGGTATCGGCGCGCCAGCGACCTCGACCGCCCCGGCGCCNNATAGCGACGCGCAGACGAATCTTGCCGCCATGTACGCCGAGGGCCGCGGGGTGGCATTCGACGCTCTGGAGGCCGCGCGGCTCTACCGCCGCGCCGCGGAGGCCGGCAACGTTCGCGCCCAGTACAGCCTCGCGCTCATGTACCACCTGGGGCAGGGAGTCGAGAAGGATTTTGCCGGCGCCATCCGCTGGTACGAGCGCGCGGCCCGCCAGGGCGACGCCAACGCCATGAACAACATGGCCTTCATGTACGGCATCGGCGAGGGCGTCGAGCAGAGCAACGTCGAGGCCTACGCCTGGTTCGCGCTGGCCGCCAGCCGCGGCAACGCCGATGCAGCGCAGAATCGCGATGTCGCCGCCCAGGAGCTGACACCCGAAGAGCGGCGCCAGGCACGCGAGCGGTTCACGCAGCTCGAGCAGCAGCTCGGTCTGTAACGCAGCGCCGCGGGCCCTTACAGGGTCATCAGCAGGTACAGGCCCAGCAACGCCACCACAATCAGAATCATGTGCCGGGTCGACCACGGGCTCGCCGCTTCGCTGCGAGCCCCGTAGCGGGCGTCGATCTCGGCCACCAGCCGGTGAACGGTCTCGAGCAGCACCTGGCGTGCGCACGCATCGGCGCTGCGCACGACGGCGCCGATCCGGGCCCAGACCATGGGCAGCAGGCGCCGGTAGACCCAGTCGGTATCCAGCGTGATGGTGAGCGTGCGCTTCATCAGCGGCAGCATGAGGAAGAAGGCGAGCCCCGAGAAGAGCAGCAGCTGCAGCATGTTGACCACGTGGGGCGCGGTGTACGGCACGTAGTCCACCGGATACGGCAGCAGCGCGTAGAGGGGCCCGGGCCAGATGCCGAGGCCGATGCACAATGCCGCGAAGAAGATCATCGCCGCCTGCATGTTCCAGGGCGGATCCCGCGGCCGCAGGCCCGAGTCCTTCTGGAAGAACACGAACCACGGGAACTTGATGCCGGCGTGCAGGAACACGCCCGCCGAGGCCGCCATCAGCAGGAACCAGGTCCAGACCAGGTGCTCGTCGCCCGCCGCCTGGCTGATCATGGACTTGCTGACGAAGCCCGAGGTCAGCGGAAAGGACGAGATGGCGAGCGCGCCGATGATGCCGCAAACGGTGGTGACCGGCATGCTCTGGAAAAGACCGCCCAGATCGCTGCACTTGCGCCGCCCCGTCATGTAGAGCACGGCGCCCGCGGACATGAGCAGCAGGGCCTTATAAATGATGTGTGCGAAGGCGTGAGCGGCGGCACCGTTGAGCGCCATGGCGGTGCCGATGCCCGCGCCCGTGACCATGAAGCCCACCTGATTGACGATGCTGTAGGCGAGGATGCGCCGCATGTCGTTCTCGAGCAGCGCGTAGATGATCCCGTAGAAGATCATGAACAGCCCGATGGGCACCAGAATCTCGGTACCCGGAAACATGCGGATGAGCACGTACACCGCCGCCTTGGTGGTGAAGGCCGACAGGAACACCGTACCGCTGAAGGATCCTTCCGGGTAAGCGTCCGGCAGCCATGCCGAGAGCGGCGGCGCGGCGGCGTTGATGAGCACGCCGGCAAGCATCAATCCGCCGGCCAGCGTACCCGCGTCAACGGGCGCCACGGCGAGCGCGCCGCCTTCGCTGACATGCAGGACGATGCCGGCGAGAAGCAGCGAGCCGCCGAAGACATGCACCGTGAAGTAGCGCAGCGCGACCCGCGTCGCGGCCTCACCGCCGGCGGCCAGGATCACGGTGCTCGATGCAAGCGCCATGATCTCCCAGCAGATGAAGAGCGTGATCAGATCGCCGGCGAGGGCTACCCCGACGGCGCCGCCGGCGTAGACCAGCGCCGACACCAGCTCGAGCCGGCTTTGCTGACGCAGGGCGAACAGGGCGCCGGCGAAGGCCATGAGCGCGAAAATGACCGCGAACAGCCTGCCCAGGGGATCGACCTCGACGAGCACCAGCTCGTAGTCGAGGAAGGCCAGCGGCGCGGATGCGCCCTCCGGCAGCCGCCACACGATGGCCAGCACCAGAAGCGGCAGCCCGAGCAGCAGCACGGGCCGCAGGCGACCCACGAAGGGAACCAGCAGCGCACCCAGAGCGAGCCAGGCGCCGGGTGGGAAGGCCTCAGCCATGACCGTCCTCCCGAGGGTCCCGGGGCGCGCCGTCGCCCGCATCGCCGCCGTAGTAATCGTCCCTGCGCTTGAGCCAGACACCGAGGGCCTTGGCAGCCAGCACCATGGCCATGCAGGTGAGCAGCCCGTACCAGGCGTAGAAGCCGAAGCTGCCGTCCACACCGAAGTGCGCATGCGGGTGAATCAAGAAATCCGCCAGCACCAGCACAGCGAGCACGCCGCTCCCGCCGATCCACAGAGCGCGTATGGTGCGCGGTCGCAGCAGCCAGTGCAGACGCTCCCCGCCCGTGCTCATGGCGTTGCCACCTGGCTCATGAGGGCGAGCAGCGGACCGGGATTGAGGAACAGCGCCAGCGATCCCGCCGCGGTGATCACCAGGGCGACCACGCAGGTGAGCGGCGCCTCACGCAGACCGGCGCCGGCGTGACCGGCGCCGGCTTCGTGCTGCGCGGTGCCGAAGAAGGCGCGCACCGGAATCGGCATCAGGTAGGCGATGTTGAGCAGCGTGCTCACGATGAGCACGCCGAGCAGCACCAGCTCCCCGGCCTCCATGGTGCCCAGCATCAGATACCACTTGCTCCAGGTGCCGCCCAGGGGTGGCAGACCGATGATGCTGAGCGTGCCGAGCAGAAACGCCACCATGGTGATGGGCATGCGCCGGCCGATGCCGTCCAGCTCGCTGACCTCGGTCTTGTGCGCGGCCACCAAGATCGCGCCGGCGCAGAAGAACAGCGTGATCTTGCCGAAGGCGTGCATGGCGATGTGCATGCCCCCGCCGATGACGCCCCAGGCGTTGGCCAGCATCGCGCCGAGCACGACGTACGAAAGCTGACTGACCGTCGAGTAGGCGAGTCGCGCCTTGAGGTTGTCTTTGCGCATGGCAACCATCGAAGCGAGGATGATGGTGGCACCGGCCACGTAGGCGATCCAGCGACTCGCGCCGATGTCGGCCAGCAGGTCGATGCCGAAGACGTAGACCGTCACCTTGAGGACGGTGAACACGCCGGCCTTGACCACCGCCACCGCGTGCAGCAGCGCGCTGACCGGCGTCGGCGCCACCATGGCGGCGGGCAGCCAGCGGTGGAACGGCATGACGGCGGCCTTGCCGATGCCGAACACGTAGAGCGCAAACAGCACGGTAATGACGCCGGGCGAGGCCTGGTCGCGCAGGATACCGCCGGCGGTGAAGTCGAGCGTGCCGGTCAGCGCCCAGGTCCATACGATCGCGACGAGCTGAAGACCGATGGAGGTGCCGAGCAGCAGGCCGAGGTAGACGCGCCCGGCGCGGCGCGCCTCTGCGCTGCCGCTGTGGGTGACCAGCGGGTAGGTGGAAAGCGTCAGCACCTCGTAGAAGATGAACAGCGTGAACATGTTGGCGGCGAGCGCGATGCCCATGGTGCTGGCGATGGCGACGGCGAAGCAGACGTAGAAGCGCGTCTGGTGCTGCTCGTCGTGGCCGCGCATGTAGCCGATGGAGTAGAGCGAGGTGACGATCCACAGAAAGCTCGCCACCAGCGCGAACAGCATGCCGAGCGGCTCCACCTCGAGCGCGATGGGCAGCCCGGGCAGGGTCTCGACCAGCACCAGCGCCGGGCGCCGCCCCGCCTCGAGGTGGGAGAACACCGCCAGCACGGCGAGCAGCAGCCCGGCGGCGCTGGTCAGGGTGACGCCCTCGCGAAGGTTCGGCCAGCGGCCGGTCGCGGCAACCGCCAGCGCGCCCACGGACGGGATCAGCAGCGTCAGCGCGAGGGCGAACGAGCCGCTCACGGCACCGCCCCGATGAGAATTACCGCCGCACGCCGGGCGACATCCACGGTGAGATCCGTGTCGATGCCGAGGTAGATGTTGGCCGCTATCAGAATCCACACCGGCACCAGCATGGTGAGCGGCGCCTCGCGTGCGTGCGCCTGGATTGAGCCCGGCTGCGGATCGCGAAAGTAGGCGGCCTCGACGACGCGCCCGCAGTAGACCGCCGCAAGCAGCGACGTCGCCACCACGAGCGCGGCCACCGGCCACCAGCCGAATTCGAGCGCCGCCAGCAGCAGATACCACTTGCTGATGAAGCCGACGGTGAGGGGCACGCCGACGAGACTCATGGCGCCGAACACGAAGGCCGCCATGGTCCAGGGCATGCGACGGCCGATGCCGGCGAGCGAGGCGATGCGCACCGAGCCCGTCCGCAGCAGGATGCACCCGAGCGCCATGAACAGCACCGTCTTGATGATGGCATGATTGAACAGGTGAACGATGGCTGCGGTCAGGCCGGTGGTTNNTCCGGCCGGTGGTCGAGAACAGACCGATACCGAGCGCCATGTAGCCGATCTGCGCGACACTCGAGTAAGCGAGCAGCCGCTTGGCGTCATTCTGAAAAACGGCGACCAACGACGCGATGACGATACCCGAGAGGGCCAGGGGCAACATCAGCAGCATCATCGACATGGATTCGATGGCATAGTCGGCGCCGAAGACGGTGAAGAAGAAGCGCAGCCATACGTACACCGCGACCTTCGTGGCGGATCCAGCGAGAAAGGCGGTTACCGCCGACGGTGCATAGGTATAAGCGTTCGGCAGCCAGGCATGCAGGGGAAACAGCGCCATCTTGATAGCGATGCCGACGGTGAGAAACACGAAGGCCACCTTGACCGCACGCGTATCCTCCACCGCGCCGATGCGTTCGGCCAGATCCATCATGTTCAGCGTTCCCGTCATGGTGTAGAGCAGCCCCACCCCGATGAGAATGAAGGTTGCGCCGACGGTGCCCATGACGAGATAGCGGAACGCGGCGACGAGCGCGCGGCGTTCGCTTCCGAGACTGATGAGCACGTAGGACGACAGCGACGAGATCTCGAGAAACACGAACACGTTGAAGGCGTCGCCGGTGATGGCGATGCCGAGCAGGCCGGTCAGGCACAGCATCCACGCGGTGTAGAAGAGCCCGATGCGATCCTCGCGCACCTCCTGCTCGACACTGTCGCGGGCGAAGGGAAGCACCAGTGTGCTGATGAGCGAGACGATCAGCAGCACGAAGGCGTTGACGGTATCGACCCGGTACTCGATTCCCCAGGGCGCGGCCCAACCGCCGAGGGCATAGGAGATCGGCCCTGCCACGAGCGTGCGCTCGAGCAGCGCAGAAGACATCAGCAGGGCGAGCACGCTCACGGCAAGCGCCGTCGCCCAGGCGACGCGCGGGCGCTGGATGAGGGCGCACACCGGCGCCGCGAGCAGCGGCACGACAACCTGCAGCGCGGGCAGGTGCGCACCGACCTGAAGCGACTGGGCGATCACTCCTGTACCTCCGCGCGTGCGTCCTCGGCATCGATCTCGTCTTCTTCAACGCTCTCGTAGGCCCGATAGATGCGCACCGCGAGCGCCAGCGCGAGGGCCGTAGTGGCCACGCCGACGACGATGGCGGTGAGGATCAGCACGTGCGGCAGCGGGTTCGCGTAGCGCGTGAAGGCGTCGTCGAGAATCGGCGCGGTGCCGCCCTCGATCTCGCCCATGCTGATATAGAAGATGAACACCGCCGTCTGGAAAATATTGAGGCCGATGACCTTCTTGACCAGATTCGGATTCGCCATCACCACGTACATGCCGAGCATGATGAGAATCACCACGACCCAGTAGTTGAAGTAGGCGAAGATTTCGCTCAGCAGGCTCATCTCAGCGATTCGTGAACGCGTAGTAGAGCAAAATGACCACGGAAGCCACGGTCATGCCGACACCTAGCTCGATCAGAATAATGCCCAGATGCTGACCCGCAGTAGGTGTTTGCCCGAGCACGCTGTAATCGAGGAAGTTGCCGCCGGCGAGGATGGCGACGACACCCACGCCCGCAAAGAGCAGCACACCGAGTGCCGCGATGCTGCGCACGATCGCATCGGGGATCACGACGCGCAGCGCGTCGACGCCGAAGACGAGGCCATATAGGATGCAACCGGCGCCGAAGATGACGCCCGCCTGAAAGCCGCCACCCGGCCCGAAATCGCCGTGAAACTGCACATAGAGCGCGAACAGGAGGATGAATGCCACGAGGATGCGCGTCGAGACGCGGACAATGATGTGGTGGCGCATGGGCGCTACTCGTCGTCGTTCTCGCGCCGACGGTGCCGCGTTCGTCCAATCAGCACCAACACGCCGACGCCGGCGGTGAAAATCACGGTCACCTCGCCGAGGGTGTCGTAGCCGCGGTAGCTCGCCAGCACCGAGGTGACCACGTTGGGTATGCCGATCTCCTTGGCCGATTCATTCAAGTAACGCGGCGCCACATGGCGGTGAGCGGGCGCTTCGGGATCGGCGAAGGGCGGCAGATCGGCCAACCCGTAGGCGAGCACGAGACCCGTGGCGACGGCCGCCAGCATCGGCGCCAGGGCGCGCTTCTCGCTCGGTTTCTGGCGCGCGCTGGTGATGGCGAGCGTTGCCAGCATGAGGATCGTCGCGATGCCGGCCCCTACCGCCGCTTCGGTGAAGGCCACGTCGACGGCGTCCAGTGTCACGAACAGAACGGCTGAGAGCAGGCTGTAGATTGCGAACAGCATGACCGCGGCGAACAGATTGCGCTGGCGGATCGCTGCTACTGCCACCGTGACCAGAAATGCCAGGATCAAGAAGTCGATGAGTGCCTGAATGTCTCGCCCTCCCCTTGGTCGTCGATGCGCGGCTCGAGCTTTCCGTGCAAGGCCGCCTTGGCAAGCACGTGGCTCGCGACCGGGCCGGTGAAAAGCAGAAACCAGAGAATCAGCACGAGCTTGACAGTGACGAGCGTGAGCCCCGCCTGCAGCATGAGGCCGAACAGCACGAGCCCGGCGCCGCCGGTGTCGGTGACGCTCGCTGCGTGCATTCGCGTGTACAGATCGGGAAAGCGCAGCAGACCCACACCGCCGGTAAAGATGAGAAAGCCGCCCGCGATCAGCGAAATCCAGCTGGCGATGTCGAGGAGCACGTTCACGGCGCGTCGTCCCGGGGCCGTGCCGCGCCCAGATCGCCGTATTCGAAGTACTTGAGCACGGCGATGGTTCCGGCGAAGTTGATGAGCGCGTAGACCATGGCGATGTCGAGAAAATCGGGACGCCCGCTGAAAAAACCATGGATGGCGATGATGAGCACGGTCTTGGTGCCGAAGCTGTTGAGGGCGAGAATGCGATCGTAGATGGTCGGCCCGAGCAAGGCGCGCGTGAGCACCAGAATCATGGCCACCAGCACCGCCACGAGCGCCGCCGCAAACATCATGGCGCACGCTCCAGAGCACTCACGCGCTCGCCCATGTCACCGTGGGCGAGCTCCTCGGCACCTTCGCGCGAAAGCGCATGCACGGTGATGGCGTCTCTCGAGACGTCGATGGAGATCGTGCCGGGCGTCAGGGTAATGGAGTTCGCGTACACGGTGCGCGCGAGATCCGAGCGCTGGGTGCTCGGCACGCGAAACACTCGCGGGCTGATGCCCTTGCTCGGGCTGAGAATACGCACCGCGACATCGGCGTTTGCCTTCGCCACCTGCCAGGCGAGCCACGGCATGTAGGCCGCGCAGCGCAGCGGCCGCAGCCAGGCGGCATCGGGCTCGGGCGCGAGCAAACCCATGCGCTCGGCGAGCCAGGCGACGAGCAGGCTCGAGGCAACTCCGAGAGCGAGCAGCAGGGGCGCGTACAGTCCGGAGAACAGCAGCCAGATTCCGAACAAAGCTAGCGCCACGACGGCGAATCTCACGCGACTCCCCCTTGCCTGTGTGCGGATACCGCCCGCGCGTGCAGCGCACCGGGTTCTCTTCTGGTTTTTTTCACCGGTCGCTCCGGGCGGCGATAGGATAGCCCATCGCGCGCGCGCCACGCCACGCGCACCCGCCGCCCCCGCGTGGCGCCCGGGGACCGCACGGCGGCGGCCGGGACATTGTCGGACATCGGCAATATCTCTAAACTCAAACTATTAAACGCTCCACAGAGACGCCGGATCTCGATTATACTTTTGCATTGAAATCCGGTAGTTAGCGGATCTTTCTTAGAACGCTTCGACTCCATGTCCCGGCGCCTGCCGTCTTGGTGGGAGGGGAGCGCCGGGGGACGAAAAAGGAACCATCGCTTGAGTGCCGAGCTGCTCATCAACGTCACGCCCCGGGAAACCCGGATTGCCGTGATCGAGAATGGCGTCCTCCAGGAGACGTTCATCGAGCGCGCCAACCGGCGCGGCCTGGTCGGCAACATCTACAAGGGCCGGGTGTGTCGCGTGCTGCCCGGCATGCAGGCCGCCTTCGTCGACATCGGCCTCGAGCGCGCCGCGTTTCTGCACGCCTCGGACATCGTCGGCTCGTCCCTGGAGCCGGAGCGCGACGACCTGCCGGAACCCGCCGACACCCAGCTCATCGCGCAGCGCGACAAACGCCCGCTCGGCGAGCCGACCCGCCCGGCCAAGAACATCACCGAGCTCGTCCACGACGGCCAGGAGGTGCTCGTGCAGGTGATCAAGGACCCGCTCGGCACCAAGGGGGCACGCCTGACGACCCACATCGCGATCCCCTCCTGCTACCTCGTGTTCATGCCGGGGGCGGGAACGATTGGCATCTCGCAGCGTATCGATGACGAGGCGGAGCGCGCGCGGCTTCGCGATCTGGTGGCCGATTTGATGCGCAGGCGCACCGGCGCCAACCGAACGCTGCCGGGCAACGGCGAAGAGTGTGCGCTGACCGCGTCGCTCAACGGCGACGGGTACATCGTGCGCACAGCTGCGGAATCGGCCACTGAAGAGCTGATGCTGGCGGACATGGATTTTCTCGCCAAGCTCTGGAGCTCGGTGAAGGAGCGCGTGGGCGCGGTCAAGGCGCCCGCCATCGTACACGAGGATCTGCCACTGGTAATCCGCACGCTTCGCGAGCTCACCGGCACGGAGATAGAGCGCGCGCGGGTCGACTCGCGCGAGACCATGACCAAGCTCATCGCCTTCACCGAGCGCTTCGTGCCGGAGATGGTCGACAGCATCGAGCACTATTCGGGCGATCGGCCGATATTCGATCTCTACGGCGTCGACGACGAAATCCAGAAAGCCCTCGAGCGCAAGGTGCAGCTCAAATCCGGCGGCTACCTGATCATCGACCAGACCGAGGCGATGACGACCATCGACGTCAACACGGGCGCTTACGTCGGCCATCGCAATCTCGAGGAAACCATCTTCAAGACCAATCTGGAGGCGGCCCAGGCGATCGCGCGCCAGCTCCGGCTGCGCAACCTCGGCGGCATCATCATCATCGATTTCATCGACATGCAGAGCGAGGAGCACAAGCGCCAGGTGCTGCGCGCGCTCGAGAAATGCCTCGAGCGCGATCCGACCAAGAGCCACATCAGCGACGTGTCCGCCCTCGGGCTGGTGCAGATGACGCGCAAGCGTACCCGCGAGAGCCTCGAGCACGTGCTCTGCGATCCCTGCCCGACGTGCAGCGGGCGCGGCTCGATCAAAACCGCCGAAACCGTGTGTTACGAGATCTTTCGCGAGATCCTTCGCGAGGCGCGCCAGTTCGACACCGACAAGCTGCTGGTCGTGGCCTCCCAGGAGGTCATCGATACGCTCATGGACGACGAGTCGGCGAGCTTCGCCGAGCTCGAGGCATTCATCGAAAAACCCATCACGCTGCAGGTGGAAACGCTCTACTCACGCGAACACTACGACGTGGTCCTGATGTGAGGGCTCATCGGAGTTGAGAACCACCGGCCGAACACTGCAGCTCGTCACTGCCGTGCTCGTCATCGTCGTCGGGCTGACCGTCGCCTCGGTGCGCGTGCTGTTTCCGAATGCCGATCGCTATCGAGAGGATTTGGAAGACTGGCTGGCCGCCGTGGCCGGCCAGCCCGTCGCCATAGGCTCGCTGCAAGCCGAGTGGCGGGGACTGGGAGCGGAATTCAGGGTCACCGACCTGCAACTCCGTGAGTCCAGCCAAATTGGCAAGGACGGCGGCGTGAACGCGCGCTTCGAAAGCGCCACCGTGAGCGTCGACGTCATCGGATCGCTGCTCAGCGGAAAACTCCGCCCGCAGCGCATCAGCATCGGCGAGGTGTCGATGCGGCTCGGCCAGGCGACCGACGCCGGCGGCTCAGCGGCCGGCCTCGAGCAACATGCGCTTGCCGTGCTCGAGTGGCTGCTCGCCCAGCGCCAGCTCGAGCTCCATGCGCGCCGCATCGAGTTCACCGATCTCAGCGGCGCCGACGGGCCCCTGGCCTTGACCCACGTCGAGCTGTCGGTGCGCAACCAGGGCGCTTCCCACGCCCTCGATGCCGCCGCCCAGATACCCGGTATGGAGAAGGCCGCGCTCGCCGCTCACGCCCGCATCGACGGCGATCCGGCAACGCCGAGCTGGTCGGGTGACATCGCCGTGGCGGTCGCGGATCTGAACATGGCGACCCTCGGCGCCTGGCGCGATGCGCCTGCCGCCAAGGGCGTGACCGGGCACGTCAGCGTAACCCTCGAAAGTCGCTGGACCCGCGGTGCGCTGGTGGAGGCCGACGGTAACCTGAACGTGCGTGATTTGCGCGTGACCGGCCCCACCGGCAGCCTCGGGCCCGTGAGCGGCGCCTCCCTGCTCGAGGTGACGCGCGGCAGCGACGGCTGGCGCACGAGGCTGCTGCCGGCGCGCAGCACGATCCTGAGCTTTCGCGATCCGTCACCGCTCGCCAGCATTGTTTACGCGACCGCGCCGGCGGGCGGTGGCGCACGCGTGAGCGTCGCTATCCCCGATCTGCCGGTGCACACCGCGATGCCGCTGTTGCCGCTCGCGATCGATGCGCCCGAGGCGATCTGGCGGCAGGTGTTCGCCGCGCAGCCGCGCGGACGCCTGCGCGATGTCGGCCTCGACGTCGTCGTCGACGCCGGCGGTCTGCACGACCTGGCCGTGGCCGGTACGTTCGAGGACGCGCAGATGGCCGCCGCCGGCGGGCTGCCGGCCCTCAGCGCGGTCGACGGCGCGTTCGATCACGGACCCGGCGGCACCCGTGTGCGTTTCACCGACGGACGCCTGCAGGCGTCGCTGCCGACGCTGTTTCCGCAACCCCTCGCGGGCGAGAAGCTTCGCGGCGAGCTGCGGCTCTCGGGCGACGATGGCGAGCTTCGCCTTGCGATGCGCGATCTCGGCCTCGTGACCCCGGATGTCACGGCACGCGCAAACGGCGAGCTCGTGTGGCAGGGCGACGACGCCGTGCCCTTCATGGATCTGTCCGTCGCCTTCAGCGACGGCAATCTCGAACGGCTCGAGTACTTCGTGCCGACACCAATTTTCGGCGAGGGCCCGGGCGCCTGGCTCGACCAGGCCTTTCCCCGCGGCCACCTGACAACGGGCACCGTGGAGCTGCGCGGCCGGGCGCCCGAGGTGCTCGGGACCGATGCCGATTTCAGCTTTACCGTGCACGCCAGCGTCCGCGATACCAGCGTGCACTACCTGGACGGCTGGCCAATCGCCGAGGGCGTTGCCGGAACCGTGCACATCGCCGACTGGCGTCTCGTCAGCGACATCAGCGAAGGTTACTTCTTCGGTGCCCGTATGCGTCCGAGTCGCTGGATGATTCGTGACATTCTTGCCGAGGTCCCGGCATTCGAGTGGCAGGTCAAAATCGACGGCACAACCGAGGACGCCGTCCGCTATGTGCGCGAGAGCCCGCTGCGCGAGCGCTTCCGCTCGCTGGTGAACAACGTCCATGCCAGCGGACTCGCGCGTCTCGACCTCGATGTGGTCGTGCCGCTGGTGCGCGATGAGCCGCGCGTGTCCGGCATCCTCGAGATCAGCGGCAACACCCTCGAGGTGCCGAGCCTGCGCCAGGGTTTCACCGACATCGCCGGTCGCATCCGTTTCGGCGCGGACGGCCTGAGCAGCGAGGACCTCACCGCCACCTACCTCGGCCGCGAGGTCACCGCCGCCATCGACAGCGTCGACGACACCGTCGATCATACCCGCGCGCGCATGGCGGGCACGGCCGACGCCGCTTACCTGGCCCGCCACCTTCACAACGCGGGCCTGCTGGCCCGGCCCGACCGTGAATCCATGCCGATCCTCGCACGCCTCGGCGGTGAAACCGCCTGGCAGGCGAGCATCGATGTCATCGATCAGACGGAGGACGAGGCGGAGCCGGTGGTGCTTCGCGTCGAGTCGGCCCTGGAGGGCGCAACCATGACATTCCCGGCGCCCTTCACCAAGGACGCCGACACGCCGTTGCCGGTGACCGTGGAAGCCCGCTTCGACAACACCGGCCACCGCAGGATGCGCTTGAGGCTGGGTGCATGGGCCTCGGGCATTTTCGATCTGGTCACCGACGACGGCGGCTACCGGCTCGAGCGCGGCGCGGTGCATCTCGGCCGCGGCAAGGCGAGGCTGCCCGACGAGAATATCCTCATGGTGAGCGGGCGCATGCCGCGCAGCGACCTCGGCGAGTGGTCGGCCCTGATGCTGGATCCGCGCGAATCGGCCGATCCTCGAACCCGACTGCCCACCCGCATCGATCTGACCATCGAGCGGCTGGCGATGCTCGGGGCGGCATTCGACGACGTGCGCCTGTCGGCAAACGCGACCCCCCTCGGCGACTGGCGCGCATCGGTCTCGGGACCGGCGCTCGAAGGCGTGCTTTCAGTGCCGGCCGACCGATCCCGGCAGGCCGTGGTCGCCGACTTCGAACGGCTCGCGTGGACGCCGGTCGACGGCGCACGCACCGACACGGCCGACCCCAGGGACTTGCCCCCGCTCAGGTTCACCTGCGTGCGCTGCAGCTATGGCGACATGCGGTTTGAGGACGTCGAGTTCGCGACCTCCCGCACAGCCGATGGGCTCAGCATCGATTCGCTCTACCTTCGCACCGATGGCTTCGACGCGCGCGCCAGCGGCGCGTGGACCTCCGATGCCGGGCGCAGGCAGCGCACCCGTCTCGACGTGCATCTGAGCAGCGACGATCTCGGCAGGCTCCTCGCTTCTCTCGGCCACAAGGGCGGCAAGACCCGGGGGGGCATCACCGACGTCACGCTGGCCGCGTCGTGGGACGGACCGCCATCGGACTTCGACCTCGAGCACCTCGACGGCGTGATGCACTTCCGCGCCGGCGAGGGCACGCTCACCGAGGTCGGTCAAGGCACCGCCGGGCGTCTGTTCGCACTGCTGGTCTTGCCGGATCTGCCGCGCAGGCTCAAAGGCGACTTCAGCGATCTGTTCGAGGAAGGCTTCGCCTACAAGCACATCGAGGGCACCTTCAATATCGAGCGCGGCCATGCCTATACCAACGACCTCACCCTGGACGGCTCGTTGGCACGCATCGACATCGCCGGACGCACGGGGCTCGTCGACGAGGACTACGACCAGCTCATCACGGTCACGCCGAAGCTCAGCGGGAGCCTGCCGCTGGTGCCCATCTGGCTGGTCGAGAAAGCCTTCCGCAAGGAGATTTTCGACACGCTGTTCGCCTACCAGTACACCATCACCGGAAGCTGGGACGAGCCCTCGGTGACACGCATCGTGGTCGAGCGCGACGCGCCCGGCGACCGCAGCTGAGGCCCGCGGACGTCGTCGCTCAGGTGCGCGGCGTCTGCTCGACGCCGGGTGGCGGTGGATTGCCTGCGTCGCCGCCGCCGAGCCAGCGGCCCAGCTTGGCCAGCACCGTCTTGATTCCGCGCCACAGCTTCGGCAGCAGCCATATGACGAGCACCATGAAGAGCGCCAGCAACCCGAGGAACAGCCAGGGGTAGTTGAGCGCCGCCCACAGGCCCGCGATCACCGCGACGTCCTCGGCGAGACTCGCTCCCCAGTTGCTGACGGGCTCGGGCGAGGTGTTGATGATCACGCGCGCGCCCGCTTTGGTGGCGTGGGTGGCGGCGGCCAGCGTGCCGCCGACCAGCCCCGCCGCGATCTGCGCCGGCAGACTGACCTCGCCCACGGCCATCGCCGCGAGCACCGCGCCGGCGGGGATGCGCATGAAGGTGTGAATGGTGTCCCAGCCGGTATCGACGCCGGGCACCTTGTCGGCGAAGAACTCCACGCAGTACATGAAGCCGGCGGCGGCGATCACCAGTGGATGGGTGAGGGGCTCGAGCCCGGGCGGCAGATCCATGTGGCCCGTGGCACCGAGAATGCCGAGCATGGCAATGGCAGCGTACATGTTGATGCCGCTCGCCCAGGCGACGCCCATGCTGAGCGCGATGATGTGCGGCAAATCCATGCGGTCGTCCTGCTGCTACGAGCTACGGGGCCCGTGCTTCATTAGACACGCCGTGCCGGGTCAATGCCAACGGGACAACCCGACGGGAATGGCGATTGGCGCCCGGAGAATCCTGATGAAGTCTCCCTCGGCGTTCATGTAAGATCTCGATTCGCTCGTTATTAATTATTTACTTTCAGCTAGTTATAGACTTTCCCAAGAATCTCTCTGATGCCCGATCCCGCGACTTCCGACACGTCCGCCAGCGGCTCCCGGCCGCGCGTCATGATGGCGCTCTCCGGCGGCGTCGACTCGGCGGTGGGGCTGCTGCTGCTCAAGGAGCAGGGCTACCCGGTCGAGGCCCTGTTCATGAAGAACTGGGAAGAGGACGATGCCGATGGCTACTGTGCAGCGGCGCAGGATCTCGCCGATGCCGAACGCGTCTGCGCGCGCCTCGGGGTGGCGCTGCACACGGTGAACTTCTCGTTCGAATACTGGGAGAACGTCTTCACGCGTTTCCTCGACGAGTACCGCAGCGGACGTACGCCGAACCCCGACGTGCTGTGCAATCGCGAGGTGAAGTTCCAGGCGTTCGTCGAGCACGCCAGAGCGCTCGGCGCCGAGTGCATCGCCACCGGCCACTACGCGCGCATCGCGCGCCACGGGGACGAGTATCGCCTGCTTGCCGGCCATGATGCGGACAAGGACCAGAGCTATTTTCTCTACATGCTCGACCAGGCCCAGCTGCGCTCGGCGCTGTTCCCCATCGGCGCATTGCACAAGCGCGCCGTTCGCCGCATGGCGCGCGAGGCGGGCCTGGAAACCCACGACAAGAAGGACAGCACCGGCATCTGCTTCATCGGCGAGCGCCCGTTTCGGGAATTCCTGGCGCGCTTCCTCACGGCTCGCGGCGGCGCTATCGAGAGCGTCGACGGCGTCCGCATCGGACGCCATCACGGGCTGCTGCACTACACCATCGGGCAGCGCCAGGGGCTCGGCATCGGCGGGCGGACGGGCTCGAGCGGCGAGCCCTGGTACGTGGTCGACAAGGATCTCGAGCGCGATACCCTGGTCGTCGCCCAGGGACGCAATCATCCGGCACTCTGCGCGCGCGAGCTGCTGGCGAGCGAGCTGCACTGGACCCGCGGGCGGGCGCCCGCCCTCCCGCTTCGCTGCGAAGCCAGGATCCGCTACCGCCAACCCCCCCAGCGCTGCCAGGTGCTGGCCGCCGACGGCGGCTGCCGGGTGCGGTTCGATGCGCCGCAGTGGGCCATAGCGCCGGGCCAGTCGGTGGTATTCTACGCGCGCGACGAATGCCTCGGGGGCGCGATCATCGACTCGGTTCGCCGTTAGCACGCGGCGCGCAGCCGGGAGGCCGATTGGACGCACTGCGTATCCACGAGCATGCCATGGCGCTGGCGGGCCTGTTCCAGGCCGTGTGCCTGACGCAGCAGGTGGCCCGCGAGGGCCGCGTCGACTCCCAGGCGTTGGCATCCAGCATCGAGAGCGTGTTGCGCATCGACGCGGAAAGCACCGATGACGTCTACGGCGGCAGCGCGTGCGTGCAGCTCGGACTTCGCAGCCTCTGCCGCCAGCTCGGCCGGGACAAGAGCCAGCAGGATGCGGAGATCATGCGCTATGCCGTTTCCCTGATGTTCCTCGAACGCCCGCTCATGCGCAGCGCGCGCCTGCTTGCGCGCCTGCGCCAGGGAATCGACACGGCCAGAGAAAAATGTGAGCACTTCCCCGTCACCCACGAGAACGTCATCGCATGTCTCGCCGAGACCTACGCGTCCACCGTGAGCCAGCTTCAGCCACGCATCCTCGTCAAGGGCGAACCCGAGTACCTGGCCGCGCCGGCCAACGCCAATCGTATCCGTGCTCTACTGCTCGCGGGCATGCGCTCTGCGGTCCTGTGGCGCCAGCTCGGCGGCAACCGTTTGAGGCTGCTGTGGACGCGCAGGCGTATCGTTCAGTGCGCCGAAGCGCTGCTCGAGAGCGGGGATGGCGAGGGCAGTGCCTGCTGAGCGCGCTCGGGCGCGCGCTCAGCCGCCACTGACGCCGGGAATGGTCAGCACCTGGCCGACCCTGATGTCGCTGCCGACGATGGCGTTGGCACGCCGGAGCTCTCCGAGAGAGACGCCGTAGAGGCCGGCTATCCGTCCCAGGGTATCACCGCGGACGATGACGTGGCTGCGCGCAGCGAGGCGCGTGCCGGGCGGCGCGTTGTGCTTGAAGTAGCTGCGCATGCCGGCCACCATGGCCTTCGCAAGCCGATGCTGGTGTTTGCGGTTGCGCAAGCGCTTCTCCTCGGTGGGATTGGACAGGAACGCCGTCTCCACCAGTATCGAGGGAATGTCCGGCGACTTGAGCACCATGAATCCGGCGCGCTGGACACGGCGCTTGTGGGTCTTACCGAGCGTGCCGAGCTGCTTCAGCACGCTGGTGCCAACATCGGTGCTGGCGCTGAGCGTCGCGGTCTGTGAAAGATCCAGAAGCACGGAAGCGAGCAAATCGTCCTTGTCGTCGAGGGACACGCCGCCGACCAGATCGGCGGCGTTCTCCTGCTCGGCGAGCCAGCGCGCCGCCTCGCTGCTGGCGCCGTTACGCGACAGCACGTAGACCGACGATCCGCGCACCCGCGGATCCTTGAACGAGTCGGCGTGCACCGAGACGAACAGATCGGCGCGATTGTCGCGGGCGATCTTCATGCGTTTGCGAAGGCCGATATAGTAATCGCCGCGTCGAACCAGAACCGGGCGCATGCCGGGCTCGCGCCCGAGCTCCGCCTCGAGCGCCTTGGCGATGGAAAACACGACGTCCTTCTCGCGCGTGCCCTTGCGGCCGATGGTGCCCGGGTCCTCGCCGCCGTGGCCGGCGTCGATGGCGATGATGAGATCGCGCAGTCGCCGCGGATCCTCGGGCGCCGCGCGCTTGATGCCCTCTTTGAGGCTGTCCCCGCCGTCTTCCCGATCGTAGAGATCCACCACCAGCCGGTAACCGTACTGCTTGTTGGGCTTGAGCAGAAAGCTCCGCGGGCGCACCGGCTTGCGCAGATCGAACACCACGCGCAGGTCGCGATGATTGCGTGCCGCGTGTCGGATGCGCTCGAGCAGCTTGTCGTTTTCGGTGGGACGATCGACCGCGCTCTCGAGCCGGGTGTCGCGCAGATCGACGACCACCCGTGCCGGATTGTTCAGCACGAACAGGGTGTGCTCGAGGGGACCGTTGACGTCGAAGACGATGCGCGTGCGGTCGGGCGCCGGCCACATGCGCACGTTCTCGACGGCGGCCTGCCCAGCGAGGCAGGCGCAGGCGATCATGGAAAGAACCAGGGCGGTTGCGATTCGCATGCTTGGCGCGCGGCGGAGAAAGCGTAGACCCTAAATTTCTAGAACATTCCGAGGGTTATTGCAAGGATCTTATTCAACTTGTTAAAAGCCTTGCGACCCGTTGGGGGCCTCGAAGCCCTCACGCCCGCTATTCTAACAACCCTTCGAGCGCGCGCCGCGGGCGAGCAGCGCGAGCCAGGTGGCGCCCCGCGGCGTCGCTGCGTCGAGACGGGCCTCGCGGCCGCTGCCGGCGATGCTCAGAAACACCTTCAGATCCGCGGGTGGCAGCCGGTCGCTGGCCCGCTCGGGCCATTCGATGACGCACAGGGCGTGCCCGGCGAAGGCGTCCCGCGCACCCAGGTATTCGAGCTCCTCGGCGTCTGCGAGTCGATACAAATCGAAGTGGTACAGCCGGATGGCGCCCCTGGCGTAGGGCTCGACCAGCGTGTAGGTGGGACTCTTGACCGGACCTTCGATGCCGAGGCCGTGCACCAGCCCCCTCACCAGCGTCGTCTTGCCGGCGCCGAGCGGGCCGCTCAGGTGAATGCTGCCCGCCAGCGTGGCGTGGTCGCGGTCGCCGTCACAGGCCTCGAGCAGCGCTCCGGCGAGGCGCGCGCCCAGCGCTTCGGTGTCGGAGGCACGCGCGAGAAACATGGATCACAGAGTATTCACCAGCCGACGCAGGGGCTGCATCAGGTCGCCGGCGAGCAGGCCGCGCTCACCGTCGGCGGCGGCCGCGTCCGCCGCCGCCGCGTGCAGACAGACGCCGGCGCGCGCCGCCAGCCCGAGGGGCAGCCCCTGGGCAGCGAGGCCGGCGATGATGCCGGTCAGCACGTCGCCCATGCCGCCGGAGGCCATGCCGGGATTGCCGCCCTGGCACACCCAGGTGGTGTCAGCCGGCTCGCACACCAGCGTGCCCGCCCCCTTCAACACCACGCCGGCCGCATAACGCTCCGCAATCGCCGCGGCGGCGGCGAAGCGATCCTGCTCGATTTGCCCGGACGAGCACCCGAGCAGCCGCCCTGCTTCGCCGGGATGCGGTGTCAGAATGCGCGCCTGCGTGCCGCGCGCGCCCCCCGGGCCGTGCTCGGCGAGCAGGTTGAGGGCATCGGCATCCATGATGAGCGGCTGCGACGCGGCCATCGCGGCGCCGAGCATCGCCCGCCCCCAGGCGCCGCGGCCGAGGCCCGGCCCCACGGCGATGACCGTGGCGCGCTCGAGCAGCGGCGCGAGCGCGCCGGCATCCTCGACGCCGTGGCACATGAGCTCCGGCCGCTGGCTGGCGATGAGGGCCGCGTGTCCGGTGCGGGTCGCGATGGTGGTCAGCCCCGAGCCGGTTCTCGCCGCGCCTTCGCCGGCCATGCGCGCCGCCCCGGCGAAGCCGGCATCGCCGCCGATGACCAGAACGTGACCGAAGGCGCCCTTGTGCACGCTGCGCCGCCGCCTGCCGAGCACGCCCCTGCAAGACGCCAGATCGGCGCGCCGCGCCGACGGCGGCACTCGCGTATAAATATCTGCCGGCACGCCGAGGTCGTCGAACAGCACGCGTGGGCAGTGCGCACGCGCCTGCCCCGTGAACATGCCCTGCTTGAGGCCGATGAAGCTCACGCTGACCTCGGCCTCGACGCCGACGCCGAGCACGCGCCCGGTGTCGGCATGCAGCCCCGAGGGAATGTCGATGGCAAGCACCGGGACAGAGCACGCGTTGATGGCGGCGATACAGGCGGCGTGAGCGCCCTCCACGTCGCGGTCGAGGCCGGTGCCGAACAGGGCATCGACGACGACGTCGGCATCTTCGAGCAGCTCGCTGCCGTAAGGCTGCAGGGCGATGCCCGCATCGCGCATGCGATCGTGCGCGCCGAGCGCGTCGCCGCGAAGCCGCGCGGCATCACCGAGCAGGCCCACCCGCACCGTGTAGCCGCCTGCGGCCGCCAGGCGCGCGAGCACGAAGCCGTCGCCGCCGTTGTTCCCCGGACCGCAGATGACCGTCAGTCGGCGTGCCGCCGGCCATGCCTGGGCGAGCGCCGTGAGCGCCGCCTGCCCGGCCCGCTCCATGAGCGTGGCGCCGGCTATCCCGAACTCCTCGATGGCGATGCGGTCGAGCTCGCGGACCTGCGCGGCGCGATAGAGCTCGACGGGCAGCGTGACGGCGTTTCGGCGGCGCACAGCGGGCCTCTCTCAGGCGCTCATGAGGAAATGCTCGCGATAATACCTGAGCTCGTCGATGGAGCCGCGAATGTCATCGAGCGCCCTGTGATTGCTGTTCTTCTTGAAGGCTGCCGCAACCTCCGGCATCCAGCGCTGACAAAGCTCCTTCAAGGTGCTGACGTCCAGGTTGCGGTAGTGGAAGTAGGCCTCCAGCTCCGGCATCCAGCGCGCCAGAAAACGCCGGTCCTGGCAGATGCTGTTGCCGCACATGGGTGATGCGCCGACGGGCACGTGACGCTCGAGGAACTCCAGCGTGAGGCGCTCGGCAGCGGCCTCGTCGCAGGTGCTTCGGCGAACGCGCTCGACGAGCCCCGAAGCGGTGTGATGCGAGGTGTTCCACTCGTCCATGGCGGCGAGCACGCTCTCCGGCTGGTGCACGACCAGCTCGGGGCCCTCGGCGACGACCTCGAGCGAGGCGTCCGTGACGATGGTGGCGATCTCGATGATATAATCCGCCTCGGGATCGAGACCCGTCATCTCGAGATCGATCCAGATCAGATTCTGCGGGTCTCGCGCCATGGACTGACTTCCCGGATTGCCTTGGTGAAGTCTAGCAAAGGCACACTGGCGTCATTCGCGGGACACACGCTTGAATACGTTCACGCTCATATTCCTGATGGCCGTTGCTGCGGGCACGCTGCTCAAGTGGTGGCTGGCCGCTCGCCAGCTCGCCAGCGTCGCGGCTCACCGGGAGCGGGTGCCCGATGCCTTTCGTGACGCCATCAGCCTCGAGAGTCATCAGAACGCCGCCGATTACACGGCGGCCAAGACGCGAGCCGGCATCGTCGAGTGCGGCTACACGGCTGTGCTGCTGCTCGCATGGACGCTCGGAGGCGGCATCAGCCTGCTTCACGGCGCCTGGACGTCGACCGGACTGGCGCCGCTTCTCGCCGGAACGGCTCTGCTGCTCAGTGCGTTTCTCGTCATGGGGCTTCTGGAGCTGCCCTTCGACATCTATCGCACCTTCGTCATCGAAGCGCGGTTCGGCTTCAACCGCACCACACCCCGGTTGTTCGTTACCGACGCCGCCAAACATGCGCTGCTGCTGGTGGTGCTCGGCGGGCCGATAATCCTGCTGATACTGTGGCTCATGACCCACGCGGGCACGCGCTGGTGGCTCTACGTATGGGCCGTCTGGATGGCCTTCAGCCTGCTGCTCGCCTGGGCCTACCCCGCCATCATCGCCCCCTGGTTCAACAAGTTCGTACCGCTCGACGACGCGGCGTTGAGGTCCCGCATCGAATCACTGCTCGAGCGCAACGGCTTCGCCAGCCGCGGTGTCTTCGTCGTCGACGGCTCGAAAAGGTCCGGCCACGGCAACGCCTACTTCACCGGCTTCGGCAACAACAAGCGCATCGTGTTCTTCGACACGCTGCTGCGCCAGCTCGACGCCGACGAGATCGAGGCCGTGCTCGCCCACGAGGTCGGTCACTTCAAACGCAAGCACATCGCCAAACGCCTGGCACTGATAGCGCTGGTGAGCCTCGCGGGGCTCATGTTGCTCGGTTGGCTCATCGACGCGCACTGGTTCTACGCCGGGCTCGGCGTCACCGAGCCCTCGCTTGCTGTCGCGCTGTTGCTCTTCCTGCTCGTGGCGCCGGCCTTCACCGTTTTCATACAGCCGCTCGTGTCGTGGCTCTCGCGCCGACACGAGTTCGAAGCCGACGAGTTTGCCGCGCGCCAGTCCGACGCAGGCAAGCTGGTCGAAGCCCTGGTAAAGCTTTACCGCGAGAACGCCAACACGCTCACGCCGGATCCTCTGTATTCGGCCTTTCACGATTCACACCCGCCGGCGCCGGTGCGCATCGCCAATCTGCAGGCTAAACAGGCGACGGTTACATGAGGAACGACTATGAGTGAACTGACGTCAAGGCACTGCGTGCCCTGCGAAGGCGGCGTTGCGCCCCTCGAGCTCGACGAGGCACGAAAGATGCTCGGCGAGCTGAACGAGTGGACGCTGGACGGGAGCGGCAAGGAAATCGCACGCACCTTCACCTTCAAGAACTACTACCAGACCATGGCCTTCGTGAATGCGCTCGCGTGGATCGCGCACCGCGAGGATCATCATCCGGATCTCGAGGTGGGTTACAACCGCGTGCACGTGCGGTTCAGCACGCACGCGATCGGCGGACTGTCGGAGAACGATTTTATCTGCGCGGCGAAGATCGACGCCCTGTCGGGCTGATCATTCCATGCTTTGACGCTCGCCGATGGCGTGATCGAGGGTGCTGCTGTCGACGAACTCGAGCTCGCCGCCGAGAGGCACGCCCTGGGCAATGCGCGTCACGCGGATGCCCTTCTCGTGCACCAGCTCGCTGATGTAGTGGGCAGTGGCCTGACCCTCGACGGTCGAGCCGGTCGCAATGATCACCTCCCCCACCTCACCCTCGGAGAGGCGTTGCGCGAGAAGAGCCACGCCCAGCTCGTCTGGCCCGATGCCGTCGAGCGGCGAGAGATGGCCGCCGAGCACAAAGAACTGGCCACGGTATCCGGTACCGTGCTCGATTGCGGCCATGTCGGCGGGACTCTCGACGACGCAGAGCTGCGAGGCGTCGCGTTTGGGATTCTCGCAGATGGCGCACACCTCTTTTTCGCTCAGGGTCCGGCAGCGTCTGCAGTTACCGACTCTGCTCATGGCCGCGACCAGGGACTCGGCAAGATGCCGCCCACCCTGGCGGTCGCGCTGCAGAAGGTAGAATGTCATGCGCTGTGCCGACTTGGGACCAACTCCCGGAAGGCAGCGAAACGCGTTGATGAGCTGCTGGATGAGGGAGTCTTTACTCACGTGCGATGAGCCGAGTCTGCCTCAGAACGGCAGCTTGACGCCGGGTGGCAGATTGAGGCCCGATGTCAGCTTCGACATGCGTTCCTGACTTTCCGTCTCGACACGGTGCACCGCATCGTTGACCGCCGCAGCGATCAGATCCTCGAGCATCTCCTTGTCCTCTCCCATGAGCGCATCGTCGATGACGACGCGGCGCACGTCGTGGCGACCGGTCATGGTGACACGCACCATGCCGCCGCCGGATTCACCGGTAACCTCCAAATTGGCGAGCTCGGCCTGCGCCTTCTGCAGGTTTTCCTGCATCTGCTGCGCCTGCTTCATGAGATTTCCCAGACCGCCCTTCATTGCTTTCCTCCTCGCTGCGAGACGGCGACACGCGCCATCAGTCGACGGGACGCACGCGCTCTTTGTCGATCTGCGTTCCGAACAGGTCGCAGATGGCCTGCACGCCGCTGTCGTTCTCGATGGCCTCCACCGCGGCCTGCTGACGCAATTCGATGTCCCGTTGCTGGGCGAGCGCCGGCGTCTCGCCGTCGGGAGGCGCGATTTCGATCTCCACACGCACGCGCCTCGCCAGGTAACGCTCGACAGCATGCTCGAGCTTCTGCTTGACCCTGGGCGCATTCAGCTGCCCGTGACCGGGGTCGAGCCGCAGCCTGATGTGCCGATCGCCGCAGTCCATCACCTGACAGTTGCACGCCAGCTCACGGGTGAGCCCGACCAGCTCCATGGCTTCGATGTCACCGGCCCAGCTGTCTGCCGTGATAGCGCCCGACGCCGCCCGCGCGGCTGCGCCGCTCGGCTCGTCCGCCGGCGCCTGCGGCGATGGCGCCCGGGCGCGCGTGCCCGCCACCGCCGCACCCGGGCCGGCGTGCGACCCGGAGGCGCCCGCGGCGCCGGAGCCGGTGGCGCTCGCGGCGCCCGAAGCAGCCGGGCGAAAGGCGAGCATGCGCAGCAAGGCCATCTCGAATCCGCTGCGGGGATCCGGCGCGAGCGCCAGGTCGCGCCCGCTCATGATGCCCATCTGGTAGTAGAGCTGGACGTCTTCGGCGCTGAGTCTGGCGGCGAGCGCCTTGCGTGACGGCGCGTCCTCGTCATCGGGCGCCGCGTCCGGCACTACCTGGGTGACGGCGATGCGTTGCAGCTCGGAGGTGAGCTCGGCAAGCGCCTCGGAATAGTCCGTCACCTCACTCGCCATCTCGTCGATGCGCGCCATCACGCCCGCCCCGTCTCCGGCGGCGAGCGCTTCGAGCAGCGCGTACACGTGACTGCGGTCGAGCGTTCCGAGCATGGCGCGCACGTCCGCGTCGAGGATCTTTCCACCGCCGTAGGAAACCGCCTGATCGAGCAGGCTCAGCGCATCGCGCATGCTGCCGTCGGCTGCGCCGGCGATACGCCGAATGCCGGATGGCTCCGCCTCGATCCCCTCCTGTGCGAGGATGTCGCTGAGATAGGTCGCGATGTCACTCGCGGGCAGCCGCTTCAGGTTGAACTGCAGGCAGCGCGACAGCACCGTCACCGGCAGCTTCTGCGGATCGGTGGTCGCGAGCAGGAACTTCACGTGCGGCGGCGGCTCCTCGAGGGTCTTCAGCAGCGCGTTGAAGCTGTTCTCGGAGAACATGTGCACCTCGTCGATGAGATACACCTTGTAGCGCCCGCGCGCCGGCGCGAACTGCACGTTGTCCATGAGCTCGCGGGTCTCCTCCACCTTGGAGCGCGAGGCCGCGTCCACCTCGATGAGATCCATGTAGCGGCCCTCGTCGATCTCGACGCACGCGCTACAGGTGCCGCAGGGCGAGGACGCCACCCCCTGCTCGCAGTTGAGGCACTTGGCCAGGATGCGCGCGATGGTGGTCTTGCCGACGCCGCGGGTGCCGGCGAACAGAAACGCATGGTGCAGGCGATCCGCGTCCAGGGCGTTGCTGAGCGCGCGCACCACGTGGGCCTGCCCCACGATCTGCTCGAAGTTGCGCGGGCGCCATTTGCGCGCCAGAACCTGATAGCTCATCGGAGAAGCTTCGGAGAATTCACTGCAGCCGGTGATTATACGTGGGCCGGATTGGCGCGGCGATAACGGCGGCACGTCCCGGGCACCCCGCTACTCGATGTCTGCCCCGAGGGCAGCCGCCTCCTCCTCGGTGTCGATATCGAGCGCCAGCGACAGTCCCTCGACAATCGGCATGAGGATGCGGCGCTGCGGGTGACGACTCTGGTGGCGGGCGGTGACGAAGATGCGCCGCATGGCGTGCTCGAGATGCGCCCGGGTGATGGTGCCGGCCCGCAGCGCCCGCACCGCCGGCAGCCCCGCGCTGAGCACGCTCCAGGTGAGCGTCGGCAGGCGCAGCCCGAGCAGGTGAAGCAGATCCTGGTAGAGCAGCTCCCAGAAGATGCCGCGCAGAATGACCCCGCGCCGGTAGCCGATGGGACGATTGCGGGTACGGTATATGAGCCGCAGGGTCCGGTAGATGAACTGCATGCGCAACGCCTGCGGGTCGAGCACCGCCAGATGGCAGGGCAGCACCTCGACCGGGGCGGCACCGGCCTCTGGAACGACCCGGTAGAACGGCTTGTAGGCCGACACGCCGAGCGCCTCGTGATCCTCCGGCGCACGAATCATGGGCAGGAAGCCGTCGCAGGGCGCCATTGCGCCATATTCGGCCATGACCCGCGCGAGGGTGGCGGCGTCCGGCAGCACATCACAGGTGGTCATGGCCACCGGAGCTCCCGGATGCGCCCGCGATACCGCCTCGATTCCAGCGCGCACGGTCTCGTCGATGCTGCCGGTGACGTCGATGATCTGCGCGCCTGCGCGGTGATCGGCATACACCGCGCGCGGCCCGGCGATATAGACCGACCCGAATTGCCCGCTCTCACCGAGGCGATCGACGACGCGCTCGATGAGGGCACGGCCACCGATGCGCACCACGACGCCTTTGTAGCCGGCCAGCGGATGCAGGTCGTCGACGCCCTCGGGCATCTCGCCCCGGCGCACGTCGCGACCACCGAGAACGATGACCGGAACCTTCTCCGGCGCCGCCGCCATCAGGCCTCGTCCAGGTGATCCAGCGGCAGCGCCGTCTTGTACTTCACCTGCTTGAGAGCGAAGCTGGATTTGATGCTCGCGATCCCTTCGATGCGCGTGAGATGCTCGAGGAGAAACGCCTGGTAGGCGGCGATGTCCGGCACCACCACCCGCAGCAGGTAATCGGACTCCCCGGTCATCAGATAGCACTCCATCACTTCCGGTCGCGCGACGATGGCATTCTCGAAATGCTCCAGGCGCCGCTCGACCTGCTCCTCGAGGGTGACGTGCACCCACACGTTGACCGGCAGGCCGATGGCCTCGGGCGCGACCAGCGTGACGTAACGGTGAATGACACCGCGTTCCTCGAGTGCCCGCACGCGCCGCCAGCAGGGCGACGGCGAGAGCCCGATCTCAGCCGCCAGCTCGGCGTTGGAGATGCGCGCATCCTCCTGAATGAGCTCGAGGATGCGCCGGTCCAGGCGATCGGGGGCAATGATAGGCATGATTGGTCCTGAAAAAGCTCTCATTTAGAAGATATTTGCGATAATAGCCCGCATTTAAGGTGAATTAGAAGCACCTTGCCGGACGACTGCAGTAGAATCTTCCAAACTCACGGAGTCTTTCCACCCGCCCATGTCCACAGCCTTGCGCGACGCCGCCGCCATCGCCCGCGTGAGCCCGGCCGACCGTGCCGCCATCCTGCGCGAGCTGGAGCGAAAGGTCCTGTGGCTCGCGAGCTGGACCATTCACAACGCCAATCATCTGCGCCCCAGCCGCGACGGGCTCAAGGTGGGCGGCCACCAGGCGTCGTGCGCCTCGCTGGCGACCCTGATGACGGCGCTCTACTTCGACGTGCTGCGGCCCGAGGACCGCGTCGCGGTGAAGCCCCACGCGAGCCCCGTGTTCCACGCCATCCAGTACCTGCTCGGCCATCAGAGCCGCGCGCACCTGGAGCGCTTCCGCGCCATGGGCGGCGCCCAGTCCTACCCCTCGCGCACCAAGGACGCCGACGACGTGGACTTCTCCACCGGCTCGGTCGGCCTCGGCGTCGCCATGACCAGCTTCTCGAGTCTCGTCCAGGATTATGTGCAGGCCCGTGAATGGGGACCGGCGAGCGAGCGTGGCCGCATGGTCGCGCTGGTCGGCGACGCCGAGCTCGACGAGGGCAACGTCTTCGAGGCGCTGCTCGAGGGCTGGAAGCACGATGTCCGCAACCTCTGGTGGATCGTCGACTACAACCGCCAGAGCCTCGATGCGGTGGTCAGCGATCGCCTGTTCGGCCGCTTCGACCGGCTGTTCTCCAACATGGGCTGGCGGGTCGAGACCCTCAAGTACGGCAAGCGCCTGCAGGCGGCCTTCGAGCGCCCCGGCGGCGAGCGTCTCAAGGACTGGATCGACGACTGCCCCAACTCGCTGTACTCGGCGCTGGTGTTCAAGGGCGGCGCCGCCTGGCGCGAGCACCTGAGCGCGGATATCGGCGCGAGCGCCGGCGTCAAGGGGCTGCTCGACGAGTACGACGACGACGCGCTCGCGGCGCTCATGACCAACCTCGCCGGTCACGACATGGAAAGCGTCCTGGAGGCCTTTCACGGCGCCGACACCGACCAGCCCACCTGCTTCATCGCCTACACCATCAAGGGCTTCGGCCTGCCCTTCGCCGGGCACAAGGACAACCACGCCGGCCTCATGAGCGTCGCCCAGATGGACGCGCTCAGGGGCGCACACCGCATCTCCGAAGGACAGGAGTGGGAGCGTTTTGCCGGTCTGGAGCTCGACCCCGAGGTGCTCGATACGTTTCTCGCCCGCGCACCGTTCGCGCAGAGCGCCCCACGCCGCTATCAGGCACCGCACATCCCGGTGCCGGAGAGCCTTTCAGCACCGGGCGGCGAGAAGCTCTCTACCCAGGAGAGCTTCGGAAGAATTCTCGCTACGCTCGCGCGCGACGGCGGCGAGCTCGCCGAGCGCATCGTCACCGCCNNTCCACCAATCTCGGCGGCTGGGTCAACCGGCGCGGGATCTTCTCGCGCAAGGTGCAGGAAGACACGTTCAACGTGGAGCAGGTGGCGTCTTTCCAGCGCTGGGCGGCATCACCCAAGGGACAGCACATCGAGCTCGGCATCGCCGAGAACAACCTGTTCATCCTGCTCGCCGCGCTCGGGCTCTCGCATTCGCTGTTCGGCACCCGCCTGCTGCCCATCGGCACGCTCTACGATCCCTTCATCCAGCGCGGCCTCGACGCGCTCAACTACGCCTGCTACCAGGACGCGCGTTTTCTCCTGGTGGCCACGCCCTCGGGCGTCACATTGGCGCCGGAGGGCGGTGCCCATCAGTCCATCTCGACGCCGATGATCGGCATGGCCCAGGACGGCCTCGCGAGCTTCGAGCCGGCTTTCGCCGATGAGCTCGCGGTGATCATGCGCTGGGCTTTCGACTACATGCAGCGCGAGGGCGAGAGCCCCACCGACGACGACTGGCTGGCCGACGCCGCCGGCGGCTCGGTGTACCTGCGCCTGTCGACGCGCTCCATCGCGCAGCCCGCACGGGAGATGCAAGCCGGGCTCGCCGCGGATATCGTCGGCGGCGGTTACTGGCTCGCACCGCCGGCGCCCGGTGCGCGTCTCGCCATCGTCTACACGGGCGCCGTGGCGAGCGAAGCCATGGCCGCGCACGCGCAGCTGCTCGAGGATCTGCCGGGCGCCGGGCTGCTGGCGGTGACCTCGGCGGATCGCCTCGCAAAAGGCTGGCACGCGGCCAACGCCGCGCGCCGAAGTCGCCTCGGCGATGCACGCTGCCACGTCGAGGAGCTGCTCGCGCCGCTCGCTCCGGATGCGCACCTGATCACGGTCGTCGACGGTCATCCCGGCACTCTCGGCTGGCTCGGCTCGGTGCGCGGGCAGCGCCTGCACAGCCTTGGCGTCGAGCACTTCGGGCAGTCCGGCAGCATCGAGGATCTCTACCGCTATCACGGCATCGACACCGACGCCATTCTCGAGGCGTGCGCCGCCGCCTGCCTCGCGCCATGAGCACCGACATCTGTCTGCCGCGGGTGTCACCGGACGATGCCGCCGTGACGCTGCTCAAGTGGCACGTGGGCGTCGGCTCGCGCGTCGCGCCCGGCGACGTCATCGCCGAGATCGAGAGCGACAAGGCCATCGTCGAGCTCGAGGCCGAGGAGAGCGGCGTCATCACCGAGATCCGCGTGCCCGAGGGCAGCGACGACGTGCATGCCGACCAGGTGCTGGCGGTGCTCGATGCGTCGGCGGCGGACTCCGCCGCCCCCGCGCAGGCGACCACCGAGGGCCACCCGAGCGACGCGGGCGGAGCAGCGCCCGCGGACGACGCGCGCGCGCCGGATCTGGTCGAGTCAGCGACCGAGGCAACCGAGCCCGGCACGCCCCGTGCGGGCAACGGCGGCGATCCCGGTGCATCCACGCTGGCGACGCGCATGGCGCGGCAGGCCGGCGTCAGCCTCGACAGCCTGAGCGGCTCCGGCGCAGACGGACGCATCCTCGCCGACGATGTCCGCGCCGCCGCCGGCCTCGCGCCGCGCGTGCGCAGCGCGCACCCACCGCAACCGCTTCCGGTCGATGGCGACACGGCGTTTCACGGCGGCTTCGAGCCCGAGTTCGACATTCAGACGCCGGACAACATGCGCCGCATCATCGCCGAGCGGCTGGCCGAATCAAAACGCCGGGCGCCGCACTTCTACATGTCGCTCGACTGCCGTGCCGATGCGCTTCTCAGCCTGAGAAAGACTCTCAAAGAGGGCGGCGCGGAGATTTCGCTCAACGATCTGATTCTCAAGGTGACCGCCGTCACTTTGAAGCGCGTGCCTGCCCTGAACGCCGCCTGGAGCGACGCGGGCATCCGGCATTTTCGCAGCGTGGATCTGGCCGTTGCGGTCGCCATCGAAGGCGGGCTCATCACGCCGGTGATTCGCGAGGCCGACAGGAAGCGCCTCGTGCAGATCGCCGCCGAGATGCGCGATCTGGTCACCCGGGCGCGCGCCGGGCAGCTCTCCCGCGAGGAGTACAGCGGTGGCACCTTCACCGTCTCCAACATGGGCATGTACGGCATCGATCGCTTCACCGCCGTCATCAATCCGCCCCAGGCCGCGATTCTCGCCGTTGCCGCCGTCGGCGAGCGGCCCGTGGTGGAGAACGGTGCCGTCGTCACGGCGAACATGATGACCTGCAGCCTGTCGGTGGATCATCGCGTCACCGACGGCGTGGCGGGTGCAGAGTTCCTGCAGACCTTCAAGCGCCTCGCCGAGGATCCTCGACTGCTTCTTCTTTAGGACCGATTGCGCCGCTCAGTCACCGATGGTCTCCGCGTCTGGTGCGCGCAGCCGATCACGACCGTGCAAACGAAAAAGCCCGGCGGGCAGACGCCCGCCGGGCTTTGTTTCATCACGACGCGGAACAATCAGCGATAGTCGTACGTGCCGTTCTTCCACTCGTACCAGACATAGCCCGGCGCGGTGACGTCACCCACCTTGTCGAAGCCGATCTTGCCGAGCACCGTGTTGAACTGGCCCGAACGCAGTGACGTGATCAGCTTGCCGGTATCGGTCGAGCCGGCCTTCTCGGCGGCCTGCGCCCACGCCTGGATGGCGCCGTAGGTATACAGTGTGTATCCCTCCGGCTCGTAGCCGGCGTCGCGGAACTTCTTCACCACCGGCGCGGCTTCCGGATTCTTGCGCGGATCGGGGCTGAAGGTCATGAGCGTGCCGTCGCCGGCGTTGCCGGTGATCTTCCAGAACTCGTCGGTGACCAGCGCGTCGCCGGAGACCAGCTGCACGCCGTAGCCCTGCTCGCGCGCCTGGCGCACCATGAGGCCGGCCTCGGTGTGATAGCCGCCGAGATAAAAGACGTCGATGCCGGCGCCCTTCATCTTCGAGACCAGTGCCGAGTAGTCCTTCTCGCCGGCGGTGTAGGCCTCGTACATGGACTCCTGCACGCCCATCTTGTTGAGCTGCTTCTTGGTCTCGTCGGCTAGCCCCTTACCGTAGGCGGTCTTGTCATGAAGAATGGCGATTTTCTTGCCGCCGTAAGTCTTTGCGAGAAAGTTGCCGGCGACCATGCCCTGCTGGTCGTCACGGCCGCAGACGCGGAACACGTTGTCGCCGCCCTCGTCGGTCAGCTTCGGGTTGGTCGAGGCCGGCGAGATCTGCAGGATGCCCTCCTCGGTGTAGACCTGGGAGGCCGGAATCGACGAGCCGGAGCAGAAGTGCCCGGCGACGAACTTCACGCCCTGGCTGACGAACTTGTTGGCGACCGCCACGGCCTGCTTCGGATCGCAGGCATCGTCACCGATGGTCAGCTTGAGCTGCTGGCCCAGCACGCCACCCTTGGCGTTGATATCGGCGACCGCCATCTCGGCGCCGCGTTTCATCTGCTCGCCGAACGAGGCGTACTGTCCGGTCATGGGTCCTGCGGTGGAGATGAGAATGTCGGCCACTGCCGCACCCATCCCCAATGCCAGGCTCGCGACCACCACTAGGAACTTCGATGCTGTTTTCACGAGCGTATCCTCCTGAATTGTGGGACGTTCTTTTTATCGACATGTGGCTTGCGCCACAAGGACACGGCCCAATTTAGCACAAGCCCGTGCCTGCGAGCACCGCATTTTCAAGCGCCCGACCCGGGCTACATACTTTGCTCACCGTCGGCAAATGCTGCTCAGACCCCGCCCTTTTCTCTCCAGCCGAGCAGCCCCGCGCGCTCGTAGATCCAGGGGTATTGGCTGACCATCTTGCGCGCTTGGGTCAGGCGGTAGGCGAACAGGCCGATGGCGACCAGGACGCCCGCGTCGATGAGATAACCGCTCAAGCTCAGCAGCTTGCCCTCGAACAGGCTGAAAATCAGGAACCTGGCGCCGAGCCCGAGAAGCAGGCAGTAGAAAACCACCTGCCACACGGGCTTCCAGGTACCCGCGAGACCCTGGCCGGTCATGTAGGCGGCGAAACCCATGACCGCGACGGTCACGAGGATGAACACCCCGGGAGTGGTGCCTAGCAGCTCTTGCATCGACCGATGCCCCCGAAACCGTTCATTGTGCCTGTCCACCTTCCAGGTAGGCCGCTCGAATCTCCTCGTTCGCGAGCAGCTCGGACCCGGTGCCCGACAGGATCACCTTGCCGTTGGCCATGACGTAGCCGCGGTCGGCGAGGCGCAGCGCGTGGTAGGCGTTCTGCTCGACCAGAAATACCGTGACCTTTTCCTGCTGATTGATCTCGCGAATGACCGAGAAGATCTGTTTCACCAGCATCGGCGCCAGCCCCAGCGACGGCTCGTCGAGCAGCAGCAGCCGCGGCCGGCTCATCAGCGCGCGGCCGATCGCGAGCATCTGCTGCTCGCCGCCCGAGAGCGTGCCGCCCCGCTGGTTGCGCCGCTCCTTCAGCATCGGATAGAGCGAGAAGACGCGCTCCACGTCCTCATCGAAGTATTCCGGATCGGTACCCGATGCGCCGATCTGCAGATTCTCGAGCACCGTCATGAACGGAAAGATCCTCCGCCCCTCCGGCGACTGGGCAATGCCGCGGCGCACGATCTCGTAGGTGGGAAGCTCGGTGATGTCGTCGCCGTCGAAGACGATACGGCCTTCGGCCGCACGCGGATTACCGCAGATGGTCATGAGCAGGGTCGACTTGCCCGCCCCGTTGGCGCCGATGAGGGTGACGATCTCGCCTTCTTTGACCTCCACGTCGACGCCGCGCAGCGCCTCGATGCGCCCGTAGAACGTGCGCAGCCCGGATACGCTCAGCATGGTATCGTCGGACATACTCGTCACGTCTCAAGGTCCCGGGCGACGTCTGGAGGCAAATCCTCGTCTTCTTCCTCGCCCAGATAGGCGCGGATCACCGCCGGATCGTTGCGCACCTCGTGCGGCGTGCCGTCGGAGATCTTGCGGCCGTAGTCCAGCACCACGATGTGATCGGAGATGCCCATGACCACGTCCATGTGGTGCTCGATGAGCAGCACGCCGACGCCCTCCTCGTCGCGGATGTTCTGCAGCAGCGCGGTGAGCTCCGCCGATTCCCGCGGATTGAGCCCGGCGGCCGGCTCGTCGAGGCAGAGCAGCACCGGCCGCGTGCACATGGCGCGCGCGATCTCGAGACGCCGTTGCGCTCCATAGGCGAGATTACCGGCATCGTCGTCGGCGCGATCGGTCAGTCCGATGCGATCCAGCCAGTAGCGTGCGAGATCCACGGCCTCCTCCTCCGCCTGCTTGTAGCGCTGCAGTCCGAGGAGACCGTAAATGGTGAAACCGGAGGCGTGCATCAGCTTGTTGTGCTGCGCCACGATGAGGTTCTCAAGCACCGACATGGCCGGAAAAAGCCGGATATTCTGGAACGTGCGTGCGACCGCGGCCTTCTGCGGAATCTGATAGCCCTCCATGCGCTCGAGCAGAAACTCGCCCTTCTCCGGGTGGCGCAGCGCAAGACGCCCCACGTGGGGCTTGTAGAAACCGGTCAGGCAGTTGAACACGGTGGTCTTGCCGGCGCCGTTGGGACCGATGATGGCGGTGATCTGCCGATCGGCCGCCTCGAACGAGACGTCGTCGACCGCCACCAGCCCACCGAAACGGATGGTCAGGTGCTCCACGGACAGCAATGACCCGGTCTCTGTTGCGTTCATTGCTTCGCCACTCACGCCTTCGCGCGCTCCGGCTCGGGCGGCCCGGCGCCGTCGGCCGGCGGTGATCGCTCGCGCATCCGAATCGTCGGGTCACGATGGGCGAGCAGACCGCGGGGACGCCACACCATGATCGCCACCATGGCGGCGCCGAAGGCGAGCATGCGGTACTGCTGCAGCTCGCGGAAAAACTCGGGCAGGCCGATGAGCAGGATGGCGGCGAACACGACGCCGATCTGGCTGCCCATGCCGCCGAGCACGACGATGGCGAGGATGATCGCCGACTCGATGAAGGTGAAGCTCTCGGGGCTGATGAAGCCCTGGCGGGTGGCGAAGAACGAGCCGCCGAAGCCGCCGAACATGGCGCCGATGGCGAACGCGGTGAGCTTGGTGTTGCGCGGGTTGATGCCGAGCGAGCGGCAGGCGATCTCGTCCTCGCGCAGCGCCTCCCAGGCGCGGCCGACCGGCAGCTTGCGGATGCGCAGGGTGAAGAGATTGGTGATCAGCGCGAGTGCCAGGATCAGGTAGTAGAGGAAAATGATGCGATCGATGGGCGAGTACGTCATGTCGAAGAAGCTGTGAAACGTCTCGACCCCTTCATCTGGATAGCGCTTGAACTCGAGACCAAAGAAGGTCGGACGCGGGATGCCGGAGATGCCGTCGGGACCACGGGTGAACTCGTACCAGTTGAGCAGGATGATGCGGATCATCTCGCCGAAACCGAGCGTCACGATCGCCAGATAGTCGCCGCGCAGGCGCAGCACCGGGAAGCCGAGCAGGATGCCGGCGAAGGCCGCCATGATGCCCGCGAACGGCAGGCAGACCCAGAAACCGAGGTCGAAGTACTGGGCGAGCAGCGCGTAGCTGTAGGCGCCCACTGCGTAGAAGGCGACGTAGCCGAGATCGAGAAGCCCCGCGAGCCCGACGACGATATTGAGCCCCCAGCCGAGCATGATGTAGGTCACGACCAGGACGGCGATGTCGAGCAGGCGGCGATCGGAGAACGGCAGAAACGGCAGAATGATGGCGAAGGCGAGCAGCAGGGGGCCCACGTAGCGCGCCGCCTGCTGCACGCGCACGCTCAGCCGGTCCATCCTCGCCTCGCGCTCTTCCAGGCTCGTGACGCCGACCGCGTGTCCAATCCGCACCGCGGCACGAATCGTGAGAAACAGGGCGAACAGCGCCAGCAACGAGTTGACGACGATGTCGCCGAAAGGCAGGAAGCGGATGAGATCCTTCTCCGGCGCGAATCCGTGCCCGATCAGCCCCCCGAGCATGATGATGGACACGAGCCCCGCAACGATGGCCACCGGGACCGGTCGCTGGGCACGCAGCAGCAGAATGCCGACGCGGCCGAGAAACGCGAGCGCCGCCGCCATGAAGACATCGCCGAAGCGATAGCGGATATCCAGTCCGCCGGGCACGTCCTCGGTGCGGAACCCGACGAGGCCGAAGGCGAGCGCGAATACCACGACGGCTACGATGCCGCCCTCTTTGAGAATACTGGACAGAACCAGCGGCCGGGTTGATGCCGAGGTGATCACACCTTTTCGATGTCCGGCTTGCCGAGCAGACCTGTGGGCCGGAATATGAGCACCAGAACGAGGATCGAGAATGCGGCTACGTCCTTGTACTCAACGGTGAAGTAGCCCGACCAGAAAGCCTCGATGAGGCCGATGAGGAGCCCGCCGAGCATCGCGCCGGGAATGGAGCCGATGCCGCCGAGCACGGCGGCGGTGAAGGCCTTGATGCCGGCGAGAAAGCCGATGAAGAAATCGATGACGCCGTAGTTCAACAGGAACATCAGACCGGCCACCGAGGCGAGCGAGCCTCCGATGACGAAGGTCGACGAGATGGTCCGATCAACGTTGACCCCGACGAGCGCCGCCATGCCGAGATCCTGCTGACACGCGCGCTGCGCGCGTCCGAGAGCGGTGCGGGCGATGACGAGCGTGAATACGACCATCAACGAAACCGTCAGCACGATGATCAGAATCTGCAGGTAGCTCAGCGAAACGACGAAGTCGCTGTCCTGCAGCAGGCGGAAACCGCCGGTGACGACGGGCTGAAGCGGCTTGATACGCGCACCCTGGAGAAGCTGCATGTAATTCTGAAGGAAAATCGACATGCCGATGGCGGTGATGAGCGCCGCCAGGCGCGGCGAATGGCGCAATGGTCGATATGCGATCCGCTCGAGCGCCCAGCCGTAGACGGAGGTGAGCAGCATGGTCGACACGAGAACGATGATCAGCGCCAACGGCACCCAGCCCAGCCCGATCATGCCCAGCAGAAGAAAGGTGATGAGTGACAGGAAAGCGCCGATCATGAAGATCTCGCCGTGGGCGAAATTGATCATGCCGATGATGCCGTACACCATCGTGTAGCCGATGGCGATCAGGCCGTAGATCATCCCCAGCGTCAGGCCGTTGATGAGCTGCTGGAGGAAATACCCCATTTTCGTTGTTCTCGTATCTGCAACCCCCGACCGCGCTAGTATCCCCACATCGGCCTCACCGTTCAAGGGTCCTCGCGCCTCGCGGGCGTTGCATCACGGACGCGCCTTACCGACGACGACGCGCTCTTTGATCCCGGTGCCTCAGAAGATTAGTCTCTTGCCGTATCTGTCCATTAACCGCACAGCACGCGCAATAATTGGGACGGGACACTCGAATGCTTTTTTCCAAACGCAACCCGCCGGAATACGTCACCGAGATTGCCGTCGTGATCATTTCGATCGGGCTGTTCGTTTTCATTTGGCTGGCCGCCCAGGTATCGGGCGAGGACATGCGCGCGTTCGACGAGCGTATTCTTCTCATGTTTCGCAACCCATCCGACGTGGGCGATCCGCTCGGCCCTGCGTGGCTCGAGGTGGTCGTTCGCGATATCTCGGCCATCGGCGGCTTGCTCTCGCTCGGCTTGATCTCACTCGCCGCCTGCGGCTATCTGTGGCTCAAGGGCAAGCATCAACTCGCGATCTTCGTCGTCGTCTCCGTCTGCGGCGGCGCACTGGTCAACACGCTCCTGAAGGGGCTCATCGGCCGAGCGCGGCCGGACATCGTGCCCCATGGCACCTCCACCGCGCTCTCGAGCTTCCCGAGCGGGCACGCGATGATGTCGGCCGTGGTCTTCCTCACCCTCGGTGCCCTCCTCGCGCTCTCCGCCGACGAGCGGCGGGTGAAGATCTACATTCTCTCCTGGTCGGTCCTGCTGACCGTGCTGGTCGGCGTGAGCCGCGTCTATCTCGGCGTGCACTGGCCCACCGACATCATCGCCGGCTGGATAGCGGGCGCCCTCTGGGCGACGCTTTGCCTGCTCGTCAACCGCCGGATCGTGCTGACGAGCAAATTCTTGGATAGTTAGAGCAGCCCCCCGGCACACGCGCAATTTTGACAGTAATCAGTAACTTGCACGTCCGCGACTGACCATCTCGAACAGCAAGGTGTTGTGTGTGCCATGTGCGAGCGTTAAGGTAATGCGTGCCCACACAGGAGGGAACGTCATGAAACGCATGACCGCTATTCTCCTGATGCTCCTCTGCCCAACCGCGATCAGCGTGGCCGATGCCGTGCACGACGCCGCAATTTCTGGTGAAACCGAGCGCGTCCGAGCACTGCTGGACGGCGGCGCCGGAATCGAATCGAGAGGAGCCAACTCGGAGACTCCCTTGATCCTCGCAGCCTTGAATGGTCACCCGGACACCGTTGAGCTGTTGATCGCCCGTGGAGCGGACGTTCACGCGCGCAACGGGGGCGGCCTTACCCCTCTGCACGCGGCAGCCTATGGCGGTCACTCGCAGATCGTCGAGTTGCTCCTCTCCCGAGGCGCCGATGTCAACGATCAGAAGAACCGATTCGGCATCACGCCACTGCACGCGGCTGCGGAAGAAAACCAGATACGCGTCATCAGAGTGCTGCTCGACAAGGGGGCGAACGTGAATCTCCTGGAAGCGAATGGCCCCTACACGCCACTTACCAGGGCCGGCTACCGGGAGCACTGGGATATTGTCGTGCTTTTGATGAAGCACGGAGCAGGCTGTCAGCCGGCGGATATCGTCGGAGACTGGATGGCCGAGGAGTGCGCGAAAAGACTGAACTGAGTAATCGAAGCACGTGTTACCTGTGGAGGGTGACCGCTATGAACACATCGAGATGGACTGCTCCGGGAAAGCGATTCTCGATTTTCACGGGATTTCTCGCGAGCCTGCTTGCCGCACCCGCGCTTGCCGGCGAGATCAATACCGGCTACTTCGGTGACGTTGCAATTAAGGGCTACGATCCGGTTGCCTATTTCACCTTGAGCAAAGCCATAAAAGGCTCAGACGAGCACAAGCATCGTTGGCTCGGCGCGACATGGCATTTTTCCTCCTCAGAGCATCTGAAGCGATTCCAGGCCACCCCGACCAACTACGCACCGCAATATGGCGGTTATTGTGCGGATGGGATTGCCTATGGTCAGGCAACAGCCAACATCGATCCGGAAGCCTGGCGGATCATCGATGGCAAACTCTATCTGAACTACGATCCCGGCGCCGCCCAGGAGTTGGAGGAATTGGAGGGCCAACTCCAGAAGGCCGAGGCCAACTGGCCGGAGATCAAGAAGAGGGTCACCGCCAAGTAGGCG
>JABAOG010002877.1_pt1 | contig 47089 bp, 50 predicted proteins | sample 7062131 | NCBI WGS metagenome assembly JABAOG01 (sample SAMN14538629, study PRJNA623070) | marine sediment metagenome | biome: marine biome [ENVO:00000428]; feature: marine pelagic biome [ENVO:01000023]; material: deep marine sediment [ENVO:00002113] | place: India: Arabian Sea | collected... | reverse complement strand
ACAACATGAACGAGAATGATGACGACAACACAAATGACAGCGATGACGATGACAACACGAATGACAGCGATGACGATGACCTGAATGAAAACGAGGATGATTAATCCGTAAAACAGTTTTATGATGGAAAGTGAAAGAAGGCAGGAGGAATCCCAACTGCCTTCTTTCTTCATCAGGTATCAGGAGATAGTCATGACAGAAGACGCAGTGGGTTCTCAGCATCGATCCCGAGTATCGCTGTATTCCAGGGTTAATAAACTCTGGGAGAAGAAAGGTTTTAAGCGGTTAAGACAGGCCAAGCTCTGGGAAGGATTGTTCATATTTGGGATATTCGGTCTGGCTTTGGGTTTAATTCAATTCGCGACTCCCAACCTGGTCGGCAATGACGGGTATTATCACATCAAGATGGCTTACCTGCAGAGGACGGAAGGTCTCAAACCGGTATTTGATTGGTTGCCACTGACAGTGCTGAATCCACAGGAGTATGTAGATCACCATTACCTGTTTCATATCCTGATGATCCCCTTCACTTTTGGGGATCTTCGCGTTGGAGCCAAGGTTGCCAGTGTGTTCTTCTCTGCGCTGGCGTTTACAGCAGTATGGTGGCTTCTGAAGACCCAGAAAGTGCCATATGCTGCCCTGTGGTCGATTGGTCTATTGTTAATCTCCGAGGCTTTCCTTTATCGGATGAATATGCCCAGGGCACAATCCCTGTCCTTGCTGCTTCTGGTTGTTGTTTTGCATTTACTTCTGACTGGACGTGACCGCTGGCTGATTCTTCTCGGTTTTTTATACGTCTGGTCCTATAATGCTTTCCCGCTGATTATCTTTGTTGTCGGAGCTTATGTTGCCGCACGCTGGCTGATGGATCGGAAATTACACTGGCAGCCGCTGGCTTTTTCCTCAGCTGGCGTAGTTTTGGGCTTGTTGATCAATCCCTATTTCCCGGAAAACCTGGCGTTCATCTACCGCCATATCATCCCGAAACTCACGGATGCCACCTCGATTTCTGTTGGCAACGAATGGTTCCCCTACAGAACAGCAACCTTACTTGAAAATTCCGGGGTGGCAATTCTGGCGTTCCTGTTGGGTGTTATCGCGCTGGGAATGACCAACCGGCGGATGAGTGTTGCTGCGGCGTCCAGCCTGCTCCTGGTGATGGGTTTTGGCTTTATGCTCTTCCAATCCCGCCGCTGGATCGAATATGCTCCGCCCTTCGCGCTGATATTTGCTGCCCTGGCATGGTCACCGCTGATCCGGGACTGGCAAACGAACCAGCGCAGGCTATCACGACTGCTGGTGCCTGGACTGGCGTTTCTTGTTTTGATGCCCCTGTTATGGTTGAACCTGAGTGAGAGCCGCAAACAACTGCAAGACAGCGCCAGACCTTACCAGCGGTATGCTGAAGCATCCGCCTGGCTGGTTGAGAACTCACCGGAAAACAGCCGTGTTTTCCAAACCGATTGGGATGATTTTCCGAGGCTGTTTTTTTACAACCATCACAATACCTATACCGTCGGATTGGACCCGACGTATATGCAGCAGTATGATGCAGAGCTTTACGAGCTGTGGGTTGAAGCTACACAGGGGGATATCGACGATCTCAGCCGTGTGATCCAGAGCCAGTTCGGTGGAGAGTATGTGTTTTCTGACCTCAGCCATGATGATTTTCTGCGGGCAGCAGAAGATGACCCCGGGCTGATCAAGGTCTACGAAGATGAATATGCGGTTGTTTTCCAGGTGGAACCCTGAAATTATTAAAATATTAAATAAAAGTGGCGAACTCAAATTAATGGTTCGCCACTTTTTGGTTTAATGATTGATTTGTTCAACTACTCCGTTTGAATCGCGCCGAGATTGCCTGCCAGATCGGGCAGCGGTCGTAGACTCCGGTGAACATGATGACAAGCCCAATGGGCAGCAGCCACCAGGTTGCATTCGCCCNNTACGGTCTCGATCCGATAAAGGTGGGGTTTTAACTTCGTCGCCGGAAGCCAGGGAATCAAACAGTTCTCGATATTGACCCGGAGATTTTGCCCCGATAATCCGGGACAAATTTTGTTCTGCATCCACAGTCAGCAGTGTTGGGATTCCGAGGATTTTCAATTCACGGATCAACTCGGGATTTTCATCCGCATTGATAGTACGGAAATCAACCTGTCCGGCGTATTCTTGTGCTAAAGCGTCCAGGACAGGTTTGGTGCGCTTACAGGGCACGCACCAAGGTGCCCAGAAGTCAACAACCGTGGGGCGTGGTGAATCTTTTAATTGTTGAATGAAATTTGAATTTTCCATTGATTACGCGATGAGGATCATAAATCCGGGTCGTGTTGATACCCAATCGTTTGCCTGTTATTTTGTCTGGCGAGTGCTCAGGTTGAAAGGCAGGTACAGCGGGCAAAAACTGAACAGGCTGGTCAGCAAGAATATGCCAGCCAGAACCAGCAAGATGATGCCGAATACACCTGTCACGGTGCCGGTGAAATAAAGCACTGCAAAGATCAGGGCTAAAACGGTTCGGATAATTCGATCAGTTGTTCCCATATTTGATTTCATGATAATCCTCCAGGTTTGTGTTGTATTTGATTAATTAGATGCAAAAACACTAGAAACGTTACTTCGTAACGGGTCAAGTGCGACACATACAATTAATACATACTTAAAATCTGTCTATTTCTCCTTGGAACAGATCCAAAGGTCACCTAAATGGCGTATTAGATAATGAAGACCCAAATATTCTAATTCCAAAGGAGAGAAAAGAATTATGGATTACAAAGCCTATACACGCTGGAGCATTTTACTGATGATCTTTGTCCTCATATTGGCAGGATGTCAGGCGGCAACACCAACACCTACTGAAGAACCGGCCCCAACGGAGGAGATGTCCGTTGTTCCGGCAGTTTCTGTGTCCGATCAGGAGGTTGCTGATGGGATGGTCACCGTTGATGAAATCGTCAGTGATGGTCCGGGATGGATCGTTATCCATGCCCAGGCGAATGGCGGTCCTGGATCGATCCTGGGCGCCGCTGCTGTGAATGATGGTGAGAACACAGGTGTGACGGTTGAGATCGATACGGCAGGCGCCACCAAAACCCTGTATGCAATGCTGCATACCGATGCCGGTGAAGTCGGCACTCTGGAATTCCCGGATGGACCGGACACGCCAGTGAACTTGGATGGTCAGGTGATCACACCACCATTCGAAGTCACAGGCATGCCAGAAACAATGGGAGCGCCGGTTCATATGGTGGAAACCGACGAGTTCGGCACGTTCCTGGTGGATGAAGACGGATATACGCTTTACCTGTTCACGAATGATGATCCGGGTGTATCCAACTGCTATGAGCAGTGTGCGGATGCCTGGCCTCCCTTACTGACCGAAGGAGAACCCACCGCCGGTGAAGGTGTGGATGAGACCTTGCTCGGTACCACGGAGCGCGACGACGGCAGTCTGCAGGTGACCTACAACGACTGGCCGCTGTACTACTACTTCGATGATCCCCAGCCCGGTGATGTCAATGGGCAGGGCGCCAACGATGTCTGGTATGTGCTTGACCCGGCTGGCGAAATGATCATGACGGAGATGATGGAAGAAGAAGCCATGGATGAAGGTGGAGATTCGGAGATGTCCGCTGAGACCTTTGAGGTGGGTATCGAAGACTCCAGGTTCACTCCTGGGGAAGTGACCATCAATGTGGGTGATACGGTGGTGTGGACGAGCAGCGCGTCCTTCAATCACACGGTAACATCGGATGATGGGACTTTCAGCAGCGGTACCTTGAGCGGAGGGAATTCCTTTGATTTTACATTCACGGAACCAGGTACCTACGCTTACTACTGTGATTTCCACGGAGGACCGGGTGGTACGGGCATGTCAGGAGTGATCACAGTCAACCCGTAATCTTTTCCCGTCCAAAAGCCATACGGATGAGGCACATCGCCTCACCCTGAATTATTAAACTGGAACGAAAAACCGGTCTGCTTTCTAAACTTGCAGACCGGTTTATGCTGATTTTATTTGGATTTATTCTTTGGATTTTTGGGTGTCCATTGCTGATCCGATGATCAAGCCGATCGCCACACCAATCCCAATCCCCACAGCGAAATTATCCGGAAAGAGCAGCAAGCCAATGATGAATCCGAAACTGGCACCAAGAGCGATCCCCAAGCCGACGTAAGATGTCTTCTTAACTTTGGCTTCTTCTTGTTTTTCGTTGTTAGTCATATTGAATTCCTTTCGAATAGTTTAGCCTTCAAGTCGAATGTACCATGATAATTATTGGATGATTCCACACCGATGTGCGAACAAGCCAGTACAAAGTAAANNGACCAGCATCGGAATCCCCTGCGTCAGGTCGTTGACGATCGCCCACCCAAAGGAATTGATCGCTGAATACGTGAACATACCCAGACCGAACAGGGTGATTCCCGTCCCCCAGGGCCTGCCGCGCCACACACCGATCACCCCGGCGATAGTAATGATCGCCATCAATGCCTCGGCGACCAGGTGAAAGACGGGCATCGAGGTCTCCTGTTGTGAAGCGAAAACGCCATCTGGAAAAGCTCCAGATGTCAGGTTAATTGTCCAGATACCAAAAACAGCCAGGCTGATGAGCACTAGAATGAAGGTGAGAAGCCGAATTCTCCATGTCATGATTGGTTGGGTCTCCTTTTGATTGTTGTCACATGCCTCCCGGCTTTATAAGAATCAGCAAGGTGGAGATGATCCCCACAGCCAGGCCAATTCCAACTCCTGCCAGGAGATTGTCATCGAAGATGAACATACCCGCAATAAATCCAAGACCAGAAGCAAGCGAAACAGCTAACGCTGTCATTGATCCATGGTCTTCATTGACCTGATCTTCATCGCTCATCGGATAAGTGGACTCCTTCCCCGGGATTATCGCAAATGAAATTTCAATTTTTTAGCAGTTCAACGACCGAGAAGGTCAATCAGCAAATCGGTGCGGTCGGTCATTATTCCGTGAATACCCATGTCGATGAAGCGCTGCATCTCCAGCGGGTCATTGATGGTCCAGATATGGACCTGCAGGTTGCAGCGCCTGGCTGTAAACATGGTGAAGCGGTTGACGATCGGTATTCCGTACTCTTTCTCCGGTACCTGCAGGGCGTGGTACTGCGGATCGATGGTACCGAACAGCAGAGTGTAGGATTTGGCCACAAACTCGATGACTTCAGCGCGGCTGGCGGCAGTAGCTACCTGAGGGCAGGCATCACGGAAGCGCTGCATGACCTCATCGTGGAAGGAGGGGATGATCACTTGCTCGTCCATCTCGTATTCCACCAGCAGGTCGCATAGCTCCTGCTCCATTGGTGGGTCTGCCTGCTTGATCTCGATGAACATTGGGTAGCCGGGGAAGCGTTCGAACACCTGCTCCAATGTGGGGATAATGATGCCCTGCCCGCGGAACGGGTGCGACAATCCGCCGTTTTCCGTCCAGTAGTAACCGGCATCCAGAGATTGGACCTCCTCCAGGGTCATCTCGCGCACGTCACCCGTGCCCTCTGTGGTGCGGTCGACGGTATCATCGTGGATCAGGATGATGTGCCCGTCGGCGGTCATGTGGACATCCATCTCCAGTACATCGACGTCCATGGCGGCATACTGCTCCAGTGCGTAGAGCGTATCGCTGGGGTAAAGCTCTGAGCCGGCATGGGCGATGACCAGCGGATACTCGTCGAACTGGTCGAAGAAGGGATGTTCGGGTGCCGGGCTGGCCAGCATGTGGCTCAGGATCAGGTAAAAAGCCAGCAGCGCCAGCAGGCTGTAGATGATGTATTTTATACTTTTGGGCATGATTCCCTCCGCAGTGATGATTGTCTGCGATGGGATTATACCCGGTGTGGTAAGGAGGATGCTAATAAGTTTTCAGCGGCTTTTTATCGGTAAACTCAAAGTAGTTGTCTTGATGTGTATGATTAATCCTTTCAGGCTGGAGTTTGATTTTTCTCCAGAAGAAAACCAGACGGAATTATTTTATGTATATACGTACAATTGATCATAGTTTGATCGTTATCAGGAAGTTCATTGTCCCAAGCTAGCCCGCGTAGCAGTTATTTTCCCCGAGTTGTAATTCAGCTAATTAATGAAATGTACCCTTCGAATAAATGGTTATGCAGAATTAAATCTTCCCGGATCAGTAATTCCTGGTTGGGATCATTTTTTCCTGGTTAGAATAGCATAAAAAACCAATAAGAATAAGAATGGACCAGTGCACATCATGATCCAGCCATCCCAGTCCTGGAGTTCTCGTTCTCCAGATAGGTAGGACCAGAAATAGGTAGCACCATAAAATGCACATATGATTGTTGGTATCAAAAACAGCACTGATAATAGACTTTTCCCTTTATCCATCAAACCCGGATATTTACCTGTCAATTGAGCAAATCCGTTTTTGATGCCGTTGAAAATTCTATCGGTCTTGATGATATCGAAACCCAATAAAGCAGCGATAATCCCGAAGAATAACAACAAACCGTTGCAGAAAGCTGCCTCTTGCCAATAGAGCAGGGTAAAAATGAATGTAACCAGTGCAATTATCGCCAATCCAGCACCAACGGTCCCCAAAGCTCGCTTAAGGAATATAATTTCTTTGCTCATCTATCAATCTTAATTTTTATTGGCAGTTCGAACATACCGAGACACACACTCGGGTGAATCTTATTTGCGATCCATTGTCAATGCCAGCAATATGATTAACAGGAACAATGGACCAGTAATCAACATCACCCAGAAATCCCAGGCCTGGAATGTGCGGTCGCCGGCTAACCCAGCCCAAAAGTACGTGGCTCCGTAAAAACCGCAAGGCAGGCTCAAGAATACCGCCAAAATGTTGCTGGCTTTCCTGGCTTTATTTTTTGATCCGAATACCTGGATTGAGGTTTTCTTTATCCACACTTTGATTCTGTTTGTTATACCCTCAGTTTTGATTACATTGAATCCGAGCAAAGCCAGCAGCACACCAAACAGAAGCAAGATGCTGTTGCACAACAAAACACCTTGCGAAGATAAAAACGATATTCTCATCCTAGGGATTGTGAATAAAGCCAATGCAACCCCAATCAACCCGACTGCTAATTTTATCGCTTTCATATCGATCTCCATCCTCGCCTGCGAGAGGGATAGCCCCACTCGTAATGGGTATTATCTGTTCATGAACGGAGCTGCTTTCGCTGACCGCGTGTGAAAAAGCTGTTGTACCCTTGGCGTTCCAGTTGTTCATGTTTGGCTTCATAAGCTACCATATCACCAAAATGTGTGACGGATTCGAACCCAAAAAGCATCACATGCCGCATCAGGACGAACCCAAAGACGATAGTTCCCATGACACCGATAAAGGTTGGATCCGTGTCAAAGATACGCTGGACGACGTTCGGCTCGAATAACCATGTGATCAGGGATAGAACGAACAGAATGGTGGATATCCCTGTTCCGGTTAACAGGAATTTCCTAATGACACACAGATTACAGATCCAGGCTTTTTCTTGTCCCGCAATGCCATAATTGTGTTTGCGAAAGCCAGGGGAAGGTGCAGTGATCTGCATGAGTTTCCCGTAGAAGAAAACGTATTCCGAACCATTTTCCCTCTCGTTGCTGCATTTTTCGCATTTCATCGTAGCTCTCCTTTTACGTTATTGTGATGGGATATTTTCTTTGATCCAGTTGATCACTTTGGCGGAACCTACATGCGAGCCATGCTTTTCTTTATCCCCATCCGTCATGGAACTGGGGCATGCTGGAGGTTCTCCACCGGCTAACACATCCGAAGCGATAGTCTGTCCGCTTCTAGGTCGCACCAAACGAATTTCTCTGTAATACTGGAACCTACTGAAAACATACCCCATTTCATATCCACACCTGCTAATAAATTCATCATATTCATCTCCCAGACAGGCAACTAATTCAACTTCATCAATGGATTCAGGCCACCAATTTCTAGGGAGCAAATTCGTCCACTCATAATTGTTTCCGATGATCATTGGATGAGGAGATGAATCCGAATATTCTGCTGCACCTTCGAAGACTTCTCCATCGCACACCCGGGATGCAACATCGAAGACTCGTGGATCAACATTGGGGATTGAAAGACCTCCGAATATGACAAATAAACTCGATACTATTCCTAATCCCCAAATTGCAGAGATCAATTTTTTTTCTGAAAGTCTTTTATTAAGTAGAAAACCAGCAAATAGGCTGATCAAGAAAAGGAGTACAGAACCCCCGAAGAATATATTCTGGATGTGCTTTAATCCACTTGGACCTAGACCCGCTCCGGTAAGTACAAGTAACCCGCTCAAGCAGCTAAAAATGATCAAAAAGCTTATTGCGATTCCAAAGGCAATTCCCGAAAGACGTAAAACCTGATTTCGGGATTTCATCCGCATCCAATTTGGATTGATTAAGCCAATGAGTAAGCTGAAAATTATGATTGGTATCACAACGATGACAACTATCAATATCGTACCCAGGCTCATCCATTGATAAAACCTAACGAAACTTGTGATTCGTAGAAGAGTCAATATGACAGGGATCAGGATGAATATCAGGAAGGTGATCCCCAGATAATGGCCGATGTATTTCTTAACTGTACGGTTCTGGAAAATATATTTTTCATACCATGGCAATCCCATAAAGAGGTTAGCTCCTTCGTATATGGTTCTTTGAATAATTTACTGAATTAAATATGCAATTTCACGCAATTAGTCGGCCTTTGCATGATGTAGTAACTTGGATTAATTAATTGCTTCACATCGCTTTTCGGTTTTTTTTAGCAATCACCTCCAAATGATCAAAGCACTGGATGTGGATTATTAACTCCTGCGGTTCAGGATCGCCTGTATGATGGCGACAAGTAACAGGATGATCCCAATCAATCCTGACAATCCAATGATGAGTCCTGGCAGCAGGGCACCCAGTTGGGTGGTTGGCGTCATTCCGTTTGTGATGGCTGATACCAAGAGTGAAAAAGCTATTAATCCAATTCCTAACCAGGCGTTTCTTTTTGCTGGTCGCACTTTCTTGAGTTCCACGGTTTATCTCCTCTCACAATGTGGTTTTGGAAAAATCCCCTATAAACGACAAAATACGAATACCTGTTTAACATTTGCTCCCCAGCAAGATCACGGGCTGGCAGTCCCAGTACCTTTGGAGGCAAAGGGCAACAACGGTACGTCGGGCACTCGATAAGTTGTTCCTATCTGATCTCCGAGAAATTTGTGGTTTGACAGAATGGGGAATTTCTATTTGAAACTGAAACATCCAGAAAGCGTATTCCGATAACATCTCACTGGAAGAAAGCCTGTGTTTGGTTTACATTACTATTGGAATATTCACACAGTAATCCCCGACTGTCTCTCTAAAGCTATTATTAAACCTCCTATCCGCCCCAACTGCTGATTAATTTTGATCCCCATCAAAAAACGCCGCCCCTATTTCCGTGACGGCGTTGATATTTACAGTCAATACTTATTCATGCATTGTGTATAAACTGTGAAAAGACAGTTATTTCATTTAATATCAACTGTTTAAGTATATATTAAATTACTCTTCTGCGTCAATAATATATGATAAAGATAAGTCACAATTTGAAGTCGATATTTTCAAGACAGAATTTGAAATAAGTTATTTGCTGGATTATAAGGTTTACAATCACATTTACTATATGATTACTGTTAGAACAATCGCGAAGCCGCAATGCTAGATTGAATCAGTATCACCGGGCATACTTGTCTGTTAAGGTAATTATGTGGGAGCGCCAATGGTACAGCGGCAGTTTTTCTAATCCCCCCAATTTTTAATTAATCATTGGTTTGAAGGAGCTATCCCCCTTCATTTGGCACAACTGGATCTAGCTGTCGAGGGTGTCAAAAGAGATTGTTATATTGCTCTGTGGGAGATAACTCAATTAAAACATGAAAATTTTCGCGAGAGCTTCTTTAAATAGGACACTCGCTGGTAGAGATATCTGCACCTGGAGATAAACTCAAAAACTTTTCATGTTTTTCGTCATCGTTAGTGAACTATCCCTTCATCTGGTAAATCTGGATCAGGTTGCCGCAGGTGTCATCGAAAATCGCCATGTGGGTTTGACCCATGTCGGTCGGTTCCATGGTGAATTCGACGTCCAGGCCGCGCAGGCGCTCGTACTCAGCCTGCAGATCGTCGACAGCAAAACCTGTAGCAGGGATTCCCTGCTCGACAAGCTCATTCATGTATCTTTGCGCGGTCGGGTTCTCGCTCGGCTCGAGCAGCAGTTGGACGCCATCCGGTCGTTCAGGGGAGACCACGGTGATCCAGTTGATTTCCTGGATGTGGTTTTTAAGCTGGAAGCCCAGGACTTCCGTGTAAAATTTCATTGCTTCCTGGGGGTCGTTTACGTGAATACTCGCTAATTCAATTCTCATCAGAGTGATCCTTTCATCAATAATGCAGTCGCCTCGCCGCAACGCAGTTCACGGAACTCGCTGGCGGAAAGACCATGCTGCTGTTTGAATGCTTTGCTGAAGGCAGCGTGGGACTCGTAACCGGCAGCCAACGCAACCTGGGTGATGTCCACAGCGCCTAAACGCAGTTTATAACCGGCGCGTTTGAGGCGTACTTTTCGGACGTAACCAGCAATACTATCACCAGTCTGACCAGTGAATATGCGGTGAAAGTGCGAGACGGAATACCCTGCCACCCCGGCAAGTTCCGTGCGCGGCAGAGGACTGTCGATGTTGTCGCGGATGAGCTTCTTTACCTTTTCCACACACGCACGCTCTTCTTGCAGTAGGTATTTCTCTGTCATCAGCACCATACCTGGGATTATAGGCGTCCGGAAAAGATGTTCGCTATTCCAAACGTATCAAACTGTCTAGTTAATATACTCAATTTAGATGTGATTTGTCAAATTAAGATGCGGGATTGACAGCGATCGATAAAATGAGGCGGAATCTGGCATGGACATGCTTCAAGATGATGCGAAAGGACCCCCCGGCACCGGTACGTCATCCAGTATCTCCTCCAGGACAGTCGATTCATCCAGGTCGCGCAGGTGAGCTCCCGGTGCCAGGATCACCCGGTGAGCCAGGACCGGTTGGGCGACAGCTTTGATGTCATCAGGAATGACGAAATCCCTTCCCTGCAGAACGGCTTTCGCCTGTCCGGCATGCAGCAAGCCCAGGCTGCCGCGCGGGCTTGACCCCAAGTTGATGTCGTCATGCACGCGGGTGCTGCGAACCAGTTTAACCGCATAGGCGTACACCGATTCCACCACATGGACGTGGCGAACTGCCTCCTGACCTGCCAGGACTTCCTCGACTGCTGCAACCGGTTCCAGGTCGGTGATCGGATGCTGGATGCGCTGGTTCTTCAGGATCCGGATCTCGTCTACCAGGGTCGGGTAATCGATCTTAATGCGCATCAGGAAGCGGTCCATTTGTGCTTCAGGCAGTTTATATGTACCCTCGCTCTCGATCGGGTTCTGAGTTGCCAACACCATGAACAAAGGTGGCAGCGAGTGTGTGACCCCGTCCACGGTGACCTGCTGTTCCTGCATGGCTTCCAGCAGCGCGGACTGTGTTTTCGGCGTCGCCCGGTTGATTTCATCAGCCAAGACGATTTCCGACAGGATCGGTCCAGGTCTGAACTCGAATTTGCGGCTCTCCTGGTTGTAAATTGAGACGCCAGTTACGTCGCTGGGGAGCATATCGGGAGTGAATTGGATGCGCCCAAACGTAGATCCGATCGAACGGGCAAGGCTGCGAGCCAGCATGGTTTTTCCCACCCCCGGAACATCTTCGATGAGCAGATGCCCCTGTGCGAATAGCGTTATCACAGCCAGCTCAACGATTTTGTGCTTGCCAACGATCACATTTTCGATATTGCCGATGATTCTGCTCATCAATTCTTGCGTTGTATTCATTTCAAGCTATCACCTGTCTTATTCGGATTTTGAGGCGTTGCGCTCCAGAGTATGTTTCTCAGGATACCATACCTGATGAGTCGATCCAGCAACCAGACGAGCCACAATCGTGACCTGAGGGTCTTATAATCCGTGAAATTATCCTGGGCAGTCCTCACACGGCCGGCAGATGGGTTGAAAGTCAGGTGGATATGTGCTTCAGAGAGTTGATTTAGGCTGCCCAGACCTGCCAGAAGCCATCTCTCCCAAGGACTGCCGGATGCGACTTCCCCAATCCGGTCGTGTAAGCTGTCCGAATAATCCAGCAGGGTAGTGCCAGGCGTGGTAGGCAGATTCATCCAGCGGCTGAAACGGAAAATTGAGCGGAATAGCCTGGGAAGTTGCTGTGCGACCGGCATGCGGCTGAGGCGGAATTCCCAGACCCTCCAGGTCACCATGACCATTATAAAGACGGACATAGAAGCCACCCAGAATATCCTCCAACCATTATCAGCCTGGGAGGGGGATTGACCTGGCGAATCTGAGCTGATTTGCAGATTGAAGTCCTCCGGCAATTCAGGTTGTGTTTCCGCCTGGAGTTCTTCAGCAAACCGACCGCTGGTCGGTTCGAAGCGGATCCACCCGTAGCCCGGAAAGTAAATCTCCGGCCAGGCGTGGGCGTTATCCGCTGTGATGATGTACGTATCCATATAGTCATCGTAGTAGGTGCCCACATAGCCGCTCACATACCGCGCCGGCAGACCGGCAGCACGTGCCAGAACGACCATGGCACTGGCATAGTAATCACAGTAACCTTCCTCCAGCTCGAAGAGGAAAAATTCGACCACATCTGCACCTGCCGGAGGTGCGGGGATATCCAGATTGTAAGGGAACTGGCGCAGGTATTGTTCGATGGCAGCAGCCTGCGCGTATGCATTTGTCTCTCCAGCGGTGATCTCGCTAGCCAGGTCGAGTATCTGCTGCGGTATGCTATCGGGCAGGTTGAGGAAGCGCTGCCGGATCCAGGCAGGGTATTGCTCCCCGGCTGTGCGCAGTTCTGCAGCACTGGCTGATGGTACGAGAGATTCAGCCTGGTAGATCTCGCTGTCGATCGCTGCCCCGAAGATATCGAAGGTCTGCGTGCCTTCATCCTGCGCCCTCCAGGCAATCCGAAAATCCTGATCGGAACTGAGGGGAACCCCGAGCGTGTACATCAGGCTGCCCAGGTCTTCTACAAACTGGAGCCGAAGGCTGACCGGGATGGACGGAAACTGCCGGGTGGGGAGCGTGCTACCTGCCGGATAGCTGATGATCTCCGTGTCGCTGGATGCCCAGCCTGAACCAGTATAGCGGTCGAACACCAGGCTGCGCAGGTAAATCGGAGCCGAACCGTCCTCGTAAATATTATCCGGGAGGTCACCCTGGTTGGTTTCGACACGGGCAACCATGACGACTTTGGAAGAGAGTTCAGGACCGGAACCGAGCAGGTGCTGGTTGGGCAGACCTGCATAGACGCTTTCTGCCAGCCGTACATCAGCATTGATTGCCAGTTCGTCCTGAAAACCGGGTAATGGTGTCGAGTTGGGCTCCGGTGGATCTGGACCAGTTGCCGCTTCCCGCAGGATGCCGTAATCGACCTGCAGCGGGATATTCGGAGTCAGGATTGAAAAACCGACCAGGACGATAGCCAGCAAGGTGACTACCCAGACGAGCCTGGTGCGGATGGCTTCTTTGAAAGGCAGCCAGTCATCCAGCCAGCGGCGTTCATGCTCCTCGTAATTCAGGAAGGCGATCAGCAGGAATGCAGTCCCCATCAGGAATGCCAGCCTGTAATCTGCCTCGCCGCTGACCACACTGACGATCGTCGCGAGTACGATCGATGGGAGCAGAGCAATCAACGGACGCCGCCGGCGTAGGATAAGCACCATCGCCCAGGTGATTGCCGCCCAGAGCAAAATTCCCCACGCCATTCGGATGGCGACCGGATCAAAGTGAGGAGTTCCCTGCAGATAGGCGTAGCCCCAATCCCACAAGTGACGGAGCAGCCCGCGGAAAACACCCACGATCTCGCCTGTGGTTGATGCCAGTGGTGTGATATCGATGGGATCGCCTTCGCGGAAAATATGGTTTAAGACCTGGCTGAGTACAATGAGACTTTCCTGCAGTAGTCGGACCAGGGTGGCGGTTAATTCGCCAGCCAGAACCGTGATGATCCCAAGCCCGGTGATGGCATTCAAAGGTAATCGGACCCACCTGGTGAGGGAGATGCGCGCCAAAAGTCCATTGAGCAGGATCCCCCATCCGGCGAGGAAGAACAGGTAGCCGGTCTCCAGTCCTTCAACGGCAGTCCCCAGAAGGGATACCAGGATGGAGAAGAACGCCGTGGTCAATACCCAGGTGCGGATCCACCGACTGGCTTTCCGCCGGCGAGTTGGCCATTTATCGTGCAGGCGAGCTCCTGGTTTAAGCATATCCACCAGCCAGTCCAGTTCTTTGGGTTCTGCCTCGGGCTGCTTGAGCAGGTCAGCGGGTGCGACAGCATGATCGATGCCGATCCTGCGCAGCTGACGGTAAAAGGACTCGAGATCCCCATCGCCGCCGAAGGTTGCCGGGTCGAGGATCAGCACCGTGGGAATGATCCCGCTCCGCCTGAGCTTTTCCAGGGCTTCCAGCCATTCTGTGGACAGGTTGGCGGTGATGATCACCAGGCTGGTATCCCGGTCCAGGGAAGTGCGCAGGCGGGGTAGAATCTCGTCCAGGGCGTGTTCGCCGGGATTGATTGCTGCCAGCGAGCGCAGCACTGTCCACAGGTGGGAGGTGTTGTTCCCTGGGGAATGCCAGACCAGGCTGTCACCGTAGCTGACCAATCCGACGTGACGCCTTTCCTGGATGCCGCGGTTGACGAGCGAGGCAGCCAGGACGACACCGTGTTCGACAGTCGAATGGGCGCCTTCCCCCGCCTGGACAGCAGAATCCATATCCAACAGCACCCACCAGTCGCTGGACGGTTCGTCCTCGAACTGGTGCACATACATTTCACCGGTGCGAGCGACCGTCGGCCAGTGGAAGAATCGCAGGCTGTCTCCAGGGACATACTCCCGGACGGTGCTGGCGCTGATGGTACGTTCCAGGCCTTTCTCTGCTGGTGTGCCTTCGCCTAGGCGCCCACCAGGAGCGATGCTGATCTCCGGCAGATCGATCAGCGGCGGCATGACCATGAGGTTGGTGGAATCCGTATACTCAATGCTTGCTGTGTACATCCCGAAAGGGTCCTGGGTCCGCAGGGTGACCGGACCGAGGGTATACAGGCCGCGGGTGCTGCACTCGCCTTGAGCCTGCCAGCCGCGGTGGCCCTTGCCAGCTACCTCAACAACAGTGCTGATGTCGTATGTTGCCATGTCGGAGTGATCCCGAACCTCGACCCACAGGGCGGCCAGCCGGGAGTCATTCCACAGGCTGACCCGCTCGAACAGCCGGTCGCCGACCTGCTGCCATCCGAAATGTGTCCTGCGCTCGATGTGCAGTCCCCGGAAGAGCGACCATGCCCAGAGGAAACTCAGCACCCACAGGCTTCCCAGCCCGCTCAGCAGGATGATCCATCCCTGGGAAGGAATCAACACTTGGAGGATGGCTAACACGGCGATGATGATAGGGATGAGGGGTGATTTGAGTTTGAGAGAACGTTCAGGTCCTTCTTGTTGGGGCATATTGTGAAGAGTACTTTTAGGGAGGAGATCCGGTGAGTTTTATTGCGGATCTGATTGAGTCGCTGAGGATGAAAATTAATGGCAGACGTAAGTGCGCCTGAGTGTTATTTCATTATAGAAGAAAATTGATAAAAATTGGGGATTAGAGGTGAGCATCACCATAATTGATACTGACTAGATGATGATCACGTTCTTGTCTGTTTTGGATTGAGCACAGTGAAAAAATATTTTTCCTATTCGATTTTGTCATGTTTTGATAAATTATGTCGAGCACATAATAGTTGGATGTTCTCTGCTTTTAATGAAGTACCTCCTTTAGAAAATGGTATGATGTGATCAAAGTGCAGTTCGTCCTCTGATCCGCAAATTACACATTTCCCGCGATCTCTTTTCCATACTTCAAGCTTTACTTGGGTTGGAATAATTCTCCTCCGTCGTTCTGTATCTGCTAAATTTTGACTATTTTCGGGAACAACATCTTCATCTAAAGCGACTAATTTAAATTTATAGACATTTCGATTCCCATCATTTTCAACCCGGGAATCAACCAATTTAAAAAGTCCATTATTTGACCAAATTCCCGGCTTGATTTTTTCATATACCTGAACGATTTCTGGATTACGTAAACCGTTTAGATAATCTTGTGCAGCTTTATGAAATTTACCATTTTGAGTCAGATTTCCTGTTGATGTATGTTCAGGCTGATCGACCATCTTTGGGTTTATGGAGGGATCGCGTCGGGGTAAATCATGTCCCTCATAGATTAATGTCGTTCCATTATCGCTAACTTCGTCACGATATGGAGCATTAGGTCTCACAGACATGAGAATCACCGAATATCCATCTCCAAGCTGATAATTCATTCCCTGCTGGAGACTCATCTTCTCGCGTTGGCACATTTCGAGATATGGAATAATTTCGTTTTCCATAATTATGGATAATTATACCCATATAAACAACCCAATGGATGGTTATAATATTTGCACCATCCCCACCAGGCTTTGTGACTGAGTTGTGCCTCCCACAAAATCACTGATAGCAGCAACACTCAAACGCAGTCTGGGGAATCGTGATTAGTCATTTTCACGATCCCCCAAATAATCTTTCATTTCACTTATCCAGATTCTCTAACGCCTGCTGCATGACTTTACGGTAATCCTCGACCGCCTGGATGTCTTAGTGAATCACCCGCAGGCGCGTGTGCGGTTTCATACTAAATGGTGTTTCTTTCAACCCAAATCTGTTATACAATCAAAGTTGAAGACTTCATTATTGCCAAGCCTGCCTCCCATCATCAGGCAGAATCGAGGCCGCTGATCTCTGCTAAAAACCATAAACTGAACTCTTCTAAAAATCCTATATTCCTCATCGACTGCTCGAACCTGGAACTGGATGAGAAGCTCACCTGCGTTTCTCTGCAGGGAGTTCTCAACCGCAATGCGCCGCGCCTGTTCCTGGACTACGGCTATTACGACAAACTGTCAGACCGCACCACCAACGAGGAATTTATCAACGACGAGCTGTGGTTCGGTACTTATCGCTCGATGATCGGGCGTCAGGATATCCGCAACCTGGAGTATTACCAGAGCCGCTACCAATTAGATGTCCAGGGCGTCGCGGATTACCGGCAGCTGATGCGGGATTTCAAAACATCATTCAGGGGTTGTGTGATATGGGATGATTCCCTGCCGGAGACGATCTCGATCGCCGTGATGCTGAGCGGATTGGAAAGCCTGCTGATCCTATCACCGGGGCAGGTTTGGCTGGCAGGCGAACTCGGATTGCTCATCGCTGAAGACCTGCGCGGGCGCTGGAGGGATCGCATCGATCTATACCGCTGGGCGGTTGATCACCTGCTGCCGCGTTGCAAACCGGGGTACGCCGCCAGCATCGATCCCGGCTGGGAGCACCCGGAGTTCTTTGACTATATCATCCAGAACAAGATCTTCACCTACAGCCTGGCTACCGACAATCCGAACAGGTTGTTTCGTTTTGGGCAGAAACTGCTGCTGCTCCTGTTTGCCGGACCGCGCAGGCTCCNNGCCTGGATAAGGTAATAAAGGCCGCTGCCAGAGCCTTGATGCAATGGACCTCCCCGGAAACCCGGCTGGCCAGCCGGATCCACCGGAAACTGGCTGAACATCCAAGCTCCACGCTGTTTGGCTGGCACACGCAGCGGGACAATGAACTGTCGTTCATGCTGCACCTGTCAGCCAATGGAATGCGCCTGGTACCCAGTCATTTGGCGAGCAATTTTTCGTTCCACAGCCGGATGCCCGGTCCGCAGGAATTCCGCCAGCAGCCTGCTGAACCAGTCGAGTATGACCCGGAACGCATTTACCTGACCTACACACTGTCGGACGGCGACCAGTTGATGATGATGAACACCGCTGAACTGGGCAACTGGTACCAGCCGGAGCGCGGCAAAGTGCCTTTTAACTGGGAAGTCCAGCCATTGCTGGTGGAACTGGCACCCGCTCTGCTGGAAAAGTACTATGCCACGGCGACCGAACAGGATTGCCTGGTGGCTGGACCTTCCGGGGCGGGCTATACCATCCAGCCGCTGATGGACAACCTGGCGGCGTACACCCTCGAGACGATGAGCATCTGCCAGCAGGCGGACATCCAGGTGATCACATCGTATGACGCTGCGCCACCGGCACCCGTCCTCCGAACGATGCTGAAACATGCCTACGGGATCCTGGGGTACCTGGGGGGATATGTGTATTTTGGAGATCAGGTGCAGATCAAAAACCAGCAGGACATCGTTTTTATTACCAGCCTGTGGCCGCCGCTGGAAGGCATCAACGCCAGCGCCGGGGAGGTGCTCTCCGGGATCAAATCGATCATCGAGCAGACCGAGCCGCCGGCGTTCATCAGTGTTCATTTATTCGCATACCGTACAACCATCACCGACGTCCACGAATTCGTCCAGACGCTCGACCCGGACCGGGTTCGTGTTGTACGGGCAGACCAGTTTCTACAATTAGCATTGGAACATCTCAAACAAAAGGAAGCGAACCATGATTGAAAAAGTACCTGCCAGGACAAAGTTTTTCTATGGTGTCGGAGATTGGGGCATCTCGATGCTGACAGCCTCAATCCAGTTTTTTCTGCTGTTCTTCCTGACCGACGTCGCCCATATCTCGCCGGCTATTGCCGGAACAGCCCTGATGGTTGGCAAGCTGACCTGGGATGCGATCAACGACCCGCTGTTCGGTTCGATCTCCGACCGGACCAAATCACGCTGGGGACGTCGTCGCCCATACATCATTTTTGGCGCTTTCCCATTGGCACTGGCGACCTGGATGCTCTACTCCATACCTCAGGGTCTTGATGGCGTTTCAGCTTTCCTGGCGGTCTTCTTTGCTTTCTTGATATTCGATACGATGCACACCGTGGTCAGCGTGCCATACTACGCGCTTTCCGCTGAACTGACTTATGACTACAACGAACGCACATCTCTGATCTCAATTCGCATGATCTTTACCGTGGTCGGATATCTGTTCGGCTCTGCCGCCACCATGGCGATTGCCGGCGCGTTTATCGGCGCGGGTTGGGGCGAGGGAGCAGCCTTCAGCGCCATGGGGGCGATCTTCGGTTTGATTGCCGGTGCCACCACGCTGGTAACAGGGCTGTTCGTCCAGGAGAAGGACCACGCGCTGGAACAAAAAGTCGAGATCCCCATCGTCCAGGGGATCCTGGCTACATTGAAGAACAAACCTTTCATTCGATTGATGATCCCGTCGGTGATCGTCTCTATCAGTTTTTCGCTTCTGACCAGTTTGCTGCCGTACTACCTGAAGTATTACCTAAAAATGGAAGAAAGCACAACCTTTGTTATGCTGGTGATGATGCTGACCATCGCGGTATTTCTGCTGCCTTACCGGAAATTATCAGAGAAGATCAACAAGGGACCAGCGTATGCCCTGGGGTTGTTCATCGCCAGCGTATCGATCATTGCCGCATTCTTCCTGCCGCCTGAACCAACCAACCTGATCTACCTGGTGGCCTTCGGTGCCGGGCTGGGCTTTTCAGCGCAGTGGGTGTTCCCGTGGAGCATGCTGCCGGATGTCGTTGAATATGGAGAGTGGGATACCGGTGAACGGCATGAGGGCGCCTACTATGGAGTTTGGGCGTTCATGGGAAAGTTCACCGGTGCACTGGGGATCGCCATGTCCGGGTGGGCGCTGCAACTGTACGGCTATGTACCCGATGTGGAACAGACTGCCAGGGCGTTGTTTGGCATCAAATTCTGGTTCAGCCCGGTACCGATTATTGCCTTCATAATCAGCCTGCCATTCCTGATCTTCTATCCAATCACTCGCCAGAAACACGCCCGCCTGGTGGCTGAACTGGCGGACAGGAAAGCCAGGGTTTAATTAGAGAGATTCAGGGCAGTTCGGTACCTGAGCAAAAAATGTAAAGTGTCCTTGACAACTCTCCAAAAATTTCCTATGATTCGTGTACAGATAATTATCTATTAGGAGGTTCTGGATGAAGTTGCTAGAACAACTCGGTTTCAGAAATGCAGATGAAATGGACATCCACATCGCACTGGTTTCTGTCCGGACCAGCTGGATTGTGCTCATCATCGCACTGCTGGTCTGGTCCCTGAATGATCTTATCGTTTGGGGGGAGCTCTCACTGCCGTTCATCCTGCTCAGCTTGGGACTTGCGATCTATTTCATCACCATACTGACCATGAGAAGCAAGCTGGGGAATGGAAAATAAAATAAAGACCTTGATCAATTTATAATTAGTGGGGTATTGATTTAGCTTTTCAAGATCATGCGGGGATGGTTATTGATCTCCGGATTGCAATATCCAGCCATTAAAAAAAAAAGCGGATTAAAAAAAATTCGTAATCGATCTGTTAGATCATAGATCGATTACGAATAGTTGGTTAGCGTGTTTTAATTCTGGTGGCGCTATTTGAAGATGAGTGGGAAGAAGAACCACCAGTGCCCAAAGGTGGGCGTGGTCACCGGCGGACCCTGGGCTGAGACGCCTTCCGCGGAAGTGATCTCATACTCCGCGTTGGTGATCTCCCGCAGGAATCCTACCCGAACTTTGAACGCCAGATTTCGTGTTTCCAGAGGGTGCAGGATGGGGAATTCCCAGACCACAAGGTCATCGATGAGCTGGCCTCCAGCGGTAGCACTTCCAGGAACGTAGGAAGTACCCTCCGGGATCAGGTCGGTGACCACCAGGTTGGTGGCTGGCTGCGCCAGGTTGGACACATGAATCCTGTATTCCAGGTCAGTCCCGACTTCTACCGGGTCCGGGCTGGCGGTTTTGAATATTTCCAGCACAGGTTCATCGGTGATGTAGGCGTTGGCAGTAACCTCAACCGGCTCGAGCAGGCTGGGATGATCTATCACCACGGTATTGGTGAGCACTCCTTTGAAGTAAGGATCGACCACCACGGTGAATGTCAATACCTCGGAGGATTCTGCCGCCACATCCCCGGTCCAATCAATACTGACAATATCATCATCGACGGTTCCACTGCTGGCGATGACATCACGCTGGTAGGTGGTGTGCTCCCACGGCAGCCAGTCATAGACATTCACATTATCCAGGGGGAAAGGACTGCTGTTGACGATATGCAGATAATACGTGAGCACGGTACCAACATCTGGTAAAGCATAACTGGGCGTAACCTCTTTGTAAGAATCGACCAGACCCACATCGCGAACGGTTGTGGTGATTGGCGGACCCGTGTTGCTGAGGAAAAGCTCTAAATCCTCTGCCACATCGAACCAGTATGTGCGGTAGTTATCGTTGATGATCTGCGTCCCGCTGATCAGGTCGTCATCCACCTGGACGACATAGGAGCGCTTCAAAACGTCCCCTGGACTCATCGCCGGCAGTTCCCAGGAAACAATTTCCACCCCGCCTTCCGATTGCAGCTCACCACCATCGGTCGCACTGACAAAGGTTACACTCAGCGGGACAGTATCTGTCAGTATGGGTTGAGGTGGTTCATCGGTCGACAGCCCGCTGTTCCGAACAGAGAACGTGTAGGTCATTAACTGGCCGCGACCGATGTATTCTGGAGCGGTTTTCACCGGGATCAGGTTGGCGTAATGCGTTATCGTACCTACGGCTGTAGCGGTAATCGGTGGTGTGCTGCCGTTGGTCAGGGTATCGGAAATCGTGATGGTGGCCGTGTAGTTAGTGCCTTCTCCTCCACCGATCGTGCTTTGACCTTCGATGGTCGTAAAGGTGATCACTTCTCCTGCTGACAGATCACCGATCCATTGGTAATATACGCACTTCTCTCCGCAATCATTATCCATTGTCGGGAAAGTTCCAATATCCGGGTCAGCATACAGATCATTGGCTGAGACACTGATTCGCTTGAAATACAGCAGAGCCGATGCATCCAGGGCGTTGCCAGGTCCCAAATTGCGTAGAATTAATGTCGGTGTTACCGGACCTGTCCCACCGCCGGGCTTTTTAGCGATGGGGTCCAGGTAGACCTCTGCCTCGAATTGTGCCCCCTGAACCAAACTGGTCAGCGTGCTGCCGTATGCGCAGTTGTCTCCCGCACTGCAGACCTGATAGCTCTCATTGGGAACCGAAACGGAAATCACGTCCCCGACATACACGGTATAGGTGAACCTGGCAGTCTCCATGGTTTTTAATTTCGGTAAATTCCAGGTGACAACACCATTGCTGTAATCATCTCCACCAGAGACGTAAGTTACCTCATCAGGGACTTCGTCAGTGACCACCAGGTCGGTTGCCATGGAGCCCTTGTTGAAGACCGTCAGGGTGTATATAGCCTCCCGGTTGGATCCTGGTGGATCTGGCCAGATCTGCTTGTAGATCGAAAGGATCGGGTCGGTGACCGTGGTCGTGTGCACCTCCCCCACGGTGAGGTCCAGGCCTGTGCCCTCAACCTGGTAATTATCATTGGTGATCACGGTGCCGCTGGGTACATCATTGACATCCACGGTATAGGTGAATACCGTGCTGGCACCCGTCTCCAGATCTACTATTCTCTCCCAGGTGACGGTGCCACCGCTTTCATTCCCACCAGAAACATAGGTCACACCGTCAGGGACATCATCGGTGACCGTCAGTTCCAGTCCTGTACCATCCTGACCATGGTTGACCACCGTCAGGGTATAGGTCATGGGATTATTCGGACCTGGTAGGTCTGGCTCGGAGGTCTTTTCGATGCTGAGCAGGGGCTCGTCTGTCACCAGGGCTTCTGCTGTCAGGATGACCGGTTCGGAGATCATTGGGTGGTCGATCTCAGCGGTGTTTTCTATATAGCCGCTGAACTCCGAGTTGTCGATGTCGACGCTGAAGGAGATCACAACCGTCTCATCGAAACCGACATCACCGGTCCAACGCAGGGTATGATCCCCTGCGCTGTAGGTCGGCGCTGGTCCCGAACTTACCTCTGCGTCATCATTGTAGCTTGTTCCAGCCGGCAGGAAATCAATGAATTCCGTATCATCCGCCCGGTACGCACCGGTATTGACGAGCTCAACGCGGTAGGTCAATGTCTCATTCCCAACTCCCACCAGCGTGGGGGAGACGGTTTTCGTAGAAGCGATGAACTTAGGATACCCTTCGGGAGGATCAATCGGTGCAGCATTTACATGCTGCGAATTGATATTCACGAGAGAGAAAAAACCAACCACAAGAATTACCCCAGTGAATATGATGGCGGTGAATTTTGATACGGTAAAAATAATCTTCGAACGCGTCGTTCCCATTCCAATCCTCCTGAAGGTGAACTAGACAGCAATCAATTTAAATATTTGATGACAGATGGTAATTCTAGCAGATTTTTAGTTCTCACGCTATAAGGCAGAACTCCTACTACCTTACAAAAAGGACAGGACAGAATGTCAGACTGGTAATCCAGACCTCCAACCGAAAGATTACGCACGAGAAACTGGTTGCCACCTGGTTGATTTATCCGGTTTTGTCCGCCTTGTCCTGAGCGAGTCGTCTCGCACCGGTGCTACGCCGAGTCCTGGCACTATGTTCGCGGAACGAACGGTGTCAAAGGGCGATTTTCAATAGCCCTGGTGTTCAGCACGGGGCTACCGGCGAATAAATTCATCCGTAAACCCGTGATGCCCCGTGCTGATTACTGCCTGCCACTCGACCTATCAGCCATGGAATCCAGCGATCCCTCGCCCTGCCAACACCCTGAAGGGTACAGGCGGCAGGGGCTTTGGGATGACAATCTGAGGGGAATCTGTGGGATATTGAGGATGTATTAAACTGACGACGCCTGGGGGATTTTGCCCCAGACTACGTGTTTACATCAGATGCTAGCTAGACATCACTCCCATGACCTGTGCTGAATCGCTTTGCACCAGATGAGCGGAAATATTGGCGGTGGGTTCAGCGATGCTTCGTTTCACTCAGCATGACAAANNGCTTCAAGCCGGGTTCAGCTTTCCTGATACAATCAAATTAGCAATCCAACCTCTCTCTAAATGGAGGATTACTCTCATGTCTCCAACCCGGCTATCCAAATTCGAATCGGCGATGCGTGTGGTGCTGGCCTTCAACGAGGTTTTCAACCAGCACGATGTCGATGGGATGATGGCGTTGATGAGCGAGGATGTTGTCTTCGAGAACACCTCACCGGCGCCGGATGGCATGGTATATGAGAGTAAATCGAATGTCAGGAAGTTCTGGCAGGACTTCTTTCAACAGTCGCTGGACGCTCACATCAAGATCGAAGAGATCTTCAGCATGGGAGAGCGCTGCATCATGCTGTGGAGATATTCCTGGGTGGACTCGGACGGAGAGACGGGTCACGTCCGAGGAGCAGATATATTCCTGGTGAGGAATGAACTGATCGAGGAGAAACTTTCCTATGTCAAGGGATAGGTAAGAGACCGGATGAAAATTAAACTAAAATCCAATGATCGCCCGGATGTCTCTCTAGAATCTTCAACCTTGCGGAGATAGTTAGCTGGTGAAATATATGATCGCGGTGACAATGAAAGCGATGATGCCGATGATCAGTAAAATCCACATCAACGCTCGCAGCGTCGGGCTGACCTCCCGGTCACGGTAATAGAGCTGGATGGCCATCGAGAGTGTGGTGGCGATGATCGCAACGATGATGACATAAAGGGCTGGATTCATGGTTTGACTCCTGGGATGCCTGACACTGGATAGAGACCCGATCGTGGAATCTGCCGCTGAAATTGGGGGTCAGAGATGCCGCCCATTCCTCGGACAGCCCATTTTTCATCCTATATTGTACAATGAAAAATTTCAGAACACTCCTGACCTAGCGGGAAATCGCCTCTGCTACCCAGATATCGGAATAGTACAGTACCAGTCCGGATCCATCGACCTGGATGCCGGCAGTAAAACTGTCGCTTTGATAGGTATAGGTGGAGGGACCCACGCGGGAGTAAATCTGCTCGAGCGGTTCTAACGTGAATCCGGGGAAGCGCAGATAGGCTGCCTTGATGCTGGCTTTTTGCTCCTCCCGCAAACGCAGCCGGCGGATGGGTAGCAGGTTGGTGACCGGGCTGAAATTTAAATCGATATCCAGGCATCCCTCCATACCAGGGATGATCTCCCCGTCAAGCAACCAGTTCAGGTCATCATCGACAGCGACATCATGGTGAACTGATTGATTCCCGATCCAGCCATCCACCATGGCAGACCGCGTTAGCCCGTCAACGTCACACTCTACGGTGTAGTTGAATCGGCAGGGCTGNNGGGCTGCTCCTCAAAGAGAAATATCGCTGTACCCCGTAAACTGCACCCCCTGGGAGATTCCAATAATTGGGCACTTTCGTGCCCGGGGATATCTTTCCTGCGCCAGATAATCGTCCTTGTAACCATAGTGATCCTGTTTGCCTGTATATTTTGATGAAAGTATGAATAAATTCACCATCCGAAATAGACGAAAAAAGTGATAACGTTGAACTTAATTTCCACTCTTCAGGTGCTGGTAGGGGTAATCCGGGAAGCGTTCCTGAATAGCAGTAATTTCCGCTGTGCACACCTGGAGACCTGGAGGAACATGACCGGCTGAAGCCGATATGACACCGTACAGGCGCGGATCGCTCCAGTGGTCGCGGTTGACATAGCCCAGGGTGTAATAATCCGCGCCGCTCTGATAGCACCAATCCTGAGGATAGATGATCACCGGTTCACGAAGAATCAGGGCATAGCGTGGTGTCAATTGGTTGAGGTCGTCAGGGTACCGGCCTTCCCGCGCGTAATAAGCCTCCACCAGATGGCTGACATTTTCTGCGCGCTCCTCCGTTAGCTGGCGAAAATCAACCTGCCAGGCGAGGTATGAAATTGTGATCACCAGCGGGATCAGCAGAACACCGTAGATTATTCCCGTAGCTTTTCGCCAACCCGGCAGGGTGACCACCATCATGATAGTGGAGAATAACACCGCCAGGATGGGTACCGGCAGCCAGAAGAAACTTAAAGCATCGTATGTTGTATCCCAGACCATGAACCAGAACAGGCTGTGAAATATCTTAACGAGCAGCAGCATACACAATGCCAGGGGAAACCACAATATCCTGGTGGTTCCAGGTGCTTTTTGTTGATCCAGACCCACAAAAATCAGGAAAGCCGCCACCATCAGCGCAGTGGAAATAACCATCAGTCCGGTCAAGTTTGCTGGTGTGATCAGCGTTGATTGCTTGTATCCCGGGATCAAATTTTGGAGGCTGGTAGAGGGGATGACCATGAGAGTCAATAAGAACAGCCCGGCATAGACAGCATATGAAGATAACCTGCGGCGGTACCCCCAGGCAAGCAGCACCAGAAATATCCAGGTGGTGATTCCGAGGATGAGAAGTAAGTCCGCGGGACCAGTCCGCCAGATGATACGGCTTACAAGAAAGGATAAGAAAATCATTTTGATGGGTATGAGAAGCAGGGTTAAATGTTTAAATTTCATTCTCCGTCTCATCGAGAATCCTGAGCAGGTGATTGTGCGAGATTACGGGTCAGGTACATTTATGCCGACCGTTTCATCAGAGAATTCAAACACAGGATCGTTCCATTTTCCGTCATGGCGACCGGGGAAAAGTGGACCGGTTCGAAACCAGCCTGTTCATATTCTCGCATTGCTTCCCAGTAGCAGGGGACTTCCTGGTAAACAGGTTGTAAGAAGACCTCTACCTGGAGTCCCTGAATGTAGTCCACCGATTGGACTTCTCCCTGAAAGACCTTCAGATCATATCCTTCTGTATCGATTTTGAGAAAGACGCGCGGTTCATCGATTGACTTGACCAGTGAATGGAAAATCGAATCCAGGGATTGTATGTTGACGATCTCCTCCAGCATCCCCTCAGGCGGGTGCTGAAAGTCCAATAATGAGCTCATTTCATAAGATTGGGGATTTATTCTCAATACGGAGCGGGTGGTTTTCTCGCCCAGGGCTATCGGGTAGCATTCCCACAGGGAGTCCTTCTGGCATTCCCGTTCGAGGAACGCAAAATTATGTACCTCTGGTTCGAATGAAAAAATGTGCCCATCGAATCCCATACCCCGCAAGAGCTTACCCGTCTGACCCCGGTTGGCACCGACATCAATAACGGAATTGATCTCCAGGTCATCCAGGAGCTTTTTGATGTGCGTGTATTCATTTAATCGTGTCAGGAAGAGCTGGGGAATTGGAATTCCTAAGCGGATCCACCATAATACGAAAGATTTTATGAACTGGTTAAGCATGGTGAGCCTTCCAGAAAATCTGAACCGGTAAGATGTGATGTTTGTAAGGATTTGAACCGCAGTGGTTTTAGCGGAACAATAATAGAGAAATTAGAGTATATTAGTTTATTATAACATTGCAACGATTAAAAGTAAAAATTCATTCCATCCAAAATTAATATTATTTTGAAGAGGTGTCCAATACAAAATCAATCCCTGTGCTGCTAAAATTACCGGAAGAACAGATCTCAGTCGGGGGTGTTGTCCAAATCTAGGATGTCTTGGTGGGAGATTTCTTAAAGACAAAGGAGACCAGCCTGGGGGCCTGACCCTGGTCCTCGGTATGCCAGTGTTCGGTGAAATCCAGTAATGAAAAATTATTGTCCCGGGCTGACCTGATGAAATCGGAAATGTGATGCACGAAAGCCGGGACTTCAACTGCTTGATCGTCCCTCTGGAACCGAGCCTGGACACCCTGGTACTGGCGGAAAGGATGCAGTTCATTGATATATATACGTCCAGGGTGACGTAATGTGCGGTTGGCTTCCCTGAAAATCCAGTCCAGGTCTTCGATGTGTTCCAGCACCAGGCTGCAGATGATCAGGTCGTAAACACCATTATCACATGGCCACGGCTGAGATAAATCAGCAGCAATGAAGTGTACGTTGTCTGCAGAAATCTTTTGCCTGGCAACTGACAGCATCCCGGGTGAGAAATCGAGCGCGTGGACCAGTCCACCGATCTGAGCCAGGAAAGGCGTATTTTTCCCCGTACCGCAGCCAATCTCGAGGATAGTGTCCACGCTTAAGTCGCTCAAGGCTGACTGGATGACTTGATGGTCAAGATCACGCGTCTTATTATTGTCCTTGTCGTATGTAGATGACCAGTCATTATAGGCTTTCTGAATATCCATCGCTTCTTTTCCCTCTTTGTAGATAGTCACAGCCTCCCTGGATGATGAGGAAGGCTGTGTACCTGTTGATCCAATGAATAAACTATATACGGTTTCGAGGTAAATTACAATTGTATTTTATTTGTCTTCTGCTGGATTTTGGCCAGCCCGGCATTTTCCCTGCGAGAATTCGTATTCATCACAGGTAGACTCATCCCGGAAGACACAGGTGCCTACATTGGTTCCATTGTCCACCAGCACCCCGCTGTTCTGGTGGCAAAAAGAGTATTCCTGTCCGCAGCGTCCTGCCAGGAAGTCCCATTCGGGACATTCGACTCCTTCGGGGAAGATGCACACACCTTCCTCACCGGGGTCAGTCTGACGAATTTCGAGCTGGTAGCCCAATTCAACGCAGTATACAGACGCGGGGTTGGCTATGGCCGCGGGTTTGTCCCCAGTGTCGCTTGAGTCCTGTTGGCAGGATGTCGTCAGAAACGACAGACATACCAGAACGAGAATGAGGGTAAATTTTGGGATTGCTTTCATCACTTTCTCTCCTCAAAACCACAATAAAAGAAGCCGATGATGCACCCTGCGAGGGAAGCATTGAGGCGCATCATCGGTGACGATTTACTGTATTGTACTGCTGATTACTTATTGGACTGGTGTTATCTCGTAGACCTGTCCTTCAACTTCAATACGGGAAGCTTCGATATGACAACCGCCGGCGTCCGGGACACCACAGGAGACATCTCCCCAGATGCGGACCGTCTTTCCGCTTCCATGCAGGGAGGCGATCACTGCATTCAGATCTCGCTCGCCACTTTCAACCGAGACCGCTGAGTCGATCCCGTACTGAACCGGGTAATCACCAGAAAGGATGAAAGCGTCATCGGGTTGTGGAGCACCAGGTTCGTTATAGCTCAGAGAAACGATCGTTCCCTCCCAGCCATCGACCGGATCCGGATCAAAAAACTCTCCAGGACCATCAACTCGCATGCGTTCAACCAATACCTGGCAACCACCATAGTCCGGAATATCGCAGGTCAGTGTGCCCCAGAAATGGGCGTTCTTACCAGGTTGCTGCCGGTAGCGCAGGTTGACGATGTCTGCTTTTAACTCATCTGTTGCCCCATCAATGCCGAACTCACCGACCTCGCCTTCCGGATAGAAAATGACGTAATCATCAAATTGCGCTCCAGCCGGAGTGCTGACGACATACCCCATCCAGCCGATGACCTGCAACCCAGCTTCCTGTTCGGGGTTTTGTTCAGCATCGGTGGCTGGATCACCGCCACCCGAAGCGAAGTTAATCCCAGGCTGGCAGTCCCCCGATAAGAACGAGTACTCATCACAGGTGGAAGCATCCTCGAATGAGCAGATACCTACATTTCCCCCGCTATCCGTTATTATCCCTCCCTGTTGAGCACAGAAAGAATATACCTGCCCGCAACGCCCGGAAAGGAAATCCCACTGTGGACACTCGCTTCCGTCAGGAAAGATACAGGCAGCATCTTCACCAGCGACTGTCTGACGGGTATCAAGCGTGTAGCCAAGTTCTTCGCAGTAAACCGCAGCGGGGTTCGCCATACCGATNNGCAGTAAACCGCAGCGGGGTTCGCCATACCGATCTCCGCACCTTCAATCACCACAGGTTCCTCAACCGTCCAATCCGTTGATTCCCCATAGGCTATTTGCTGGCAGGCAGTGGAAATCAGTAGCACCGCGAGCAGTAGAACCCAATTTGCCAAAAATTTTTTTGTGTACATTATTTACTCTCCTAAGATAAAAACTGCACTATTTGTGAAACTCTGCACTTTAGACGTGCGATCTGGCAAACGAGTTCCCGGATTAAGGAAAGTATTTATGGATGTGTTTAATGTNNTTCTTATTGGGATTAGATGAATAATAGAGCATCAACTTGAATCAAGAATTGGATGCACATTTTGAAACGCTAAATCGTGTTGGCTTACCCCTCAGCTGCTGGTGAGAATCGTCCACAAGAATGGGATTGTGATTTTAGTGGGTGTGTTTCATCACCCATAAGGCTCGCAAAGTCACCCACTTGTTGGGCTGTTTCTTTTTACCGAAATCGACCCAGGTTTTGCCCGAATAATCGTATTCCAGGAGCCAGCGCCCATTCTCATCCTGCTTGCCGCGGATCAGGTCCAGGGCATTGGAGAGGCGTGGGTCTTCTGCGTATCCCAGGCGTACCAGGGATTCAACATTTTGCAGCAGGTCGGTGACATAAAATACAGGGAACCCAAACTTCCACCAGTTGCCGCTGGGTTTATTCGCCCAGCCGGACGGATAGGTCGCTTCTGCTGGATCAACGCTGAAAAGAAAATCGACGCCTTGCTGGATAGCCCGTTCGATCAGTGGGGTCCGTCCCTCGGGGGGTAGTTTACTGAAAGCCAACATCACTTTGATGCCGCCCCAGGCGCAGGCGAGTTTGTTGTTCGCCCCACACAGAAAACCTGGTCCAACCTTCCCCGAATAGTAGCGCACCGGCGTGGATTTGTCTCCCATCGGGGCGACACCTTCTCCTGTCAGGCTGCGTGCCATCCAATCGAAGGCTTTCTCCAACCGAGGATCATCGATCCCAAGATCGAGCATAGCATTGATCAGGTTGCCCTGCAGGCAGTCGACCGTGCTTCCAGGGGTGCCGCCGGCTGATAACTGCCCATACTCTGTCAGTGCATTCTCCAGCAGGTACAGGCACGCCCGCTCAATGCGCGGGTCCATGCTGGCAGAAGCACCTAATTGCCCCAGCATGATGATCGACCAGACCGTGCTGCGGTACTTTGGGTTGTAGCCAGGTCCGGGTTCAACCCAGTACCCGTCTTCGTTCATTTCATCTAAGATCGTCGCGATCGGGCCATTCCTGTGAGCCTGTTCTGCCGCCTCGATCAGATCCGGATCGTTGGGTGGTAAATCCAGGATCTCTCTCATGGCCAGATACCGGGCACCGGGATTATCTGGCTCGAGGACCCAGTTGATTGAATCTCCATGAAGTTGATTTTGCCAATTCATCTCTCGCCTCACAAGATTTACCTATGCCATTTGCTTAGAAAAGACTTATTTTCTGCTGGGATTGAAGTGATGGGATTCCAGAGATAGTCAATCCATCTGATTTAATCATACATCAATTTCCCCCGTTGACAATTAAATTAAAACTTGCCGCTGTTGACCAGTTCATCTTCTGGTGGGACAGGTTCAGCAACAGCCCAATGTTCAACAATTTTACCGTCTTCCACGCGGAATAGATCCGCCTGGGCGTACGGTTGACCTTTCCATGCTGCTTTACACAACGTGGCGACGAAATTCCCCTGACCAGCCAGCAGGACAAGTTCCTGGTAATCGAGTGGGCTGTCACCCGTCAGAACGAGTGATTTGAAATGCTCCAGTCCATCCGGAATGCCAATCCCGTGCTGGATGAACCAGTCCTTGTTGATATAACGTTCCACTTTTTCAACCGCTCTGGGAATGAATATCTCATCAATCAAACCACGGACCAATTCCTTGTTTTCCTCTGTTTTCTCCAGGTCAGCAACGATGGTGAGACCGTCAATCGATGTATGGCGGGAAGGTGAGCGAGGCATAAACTCAGCGATGACATCCCAGTGTTCGATCATTTTATCGTCATCATCGGTATCGAAGAAATCCATGGTGACGTACTGGGCTGCGCCGTTGTTTAAATTCTGGTAGCAGTGCATAAAGACATACTGACCGTCTTCGAATACCCGGATGATATGGATATCCCGGACCGGGTATCGTTGGATGAAGTCCTCGAAAAAGGTGACAAAACCATCTTTTCCATCCGGTACTCCAGTGCTGTGCTGCGTATAGCGGGCTCCGGCGTACTTATCGATCGCTTCCTTTGGTCTGCCATCCTGGATGCCTTCCAGTAACAGCTTGACTGCATGGTTTAACTTCATACCCATAATGCTCTCCTCTACGTCCCCATATCGTGCGGGTCTTCCCATCCAAGTAGTGATTTTGTAATAATGATAACAGCTTAACAGAGGTTTTGAGAGTGGGGCACCGGTCCGGTTGTAAGTCACATCTGTTGGTCTATATCTTACCTCAGACAGTGAAATATCATTGTTAAGTGCCATTGCTGTCCACTTCTATCGTATCGATACCATAGTGGGCTGTTCGTAAATTTGAGAAGGGTCACTTACAGTGGCATAGTACATGTTTCGATGTGATTTTAATGAAAACCAACCCAAGATATTGTTAGGCGGGCTCGGAAATTCTACACCGGTACCGGGGAAATCTGGAATCCTGATTGGGTTATCAACGTTGTTTTCCATCCCGGTTGTAATTATCCTCAGATGATCTCAGCTGCACTCTTTTCGGTCAGAATTTCATCCGCGATCTCAGTGACTTTGTTTACCAGGAAGTCGAAATCTGCTCGGGTACTGCGGTGATTGGTGATCGACACCCGCAGGGCAAAGTTTCCATTCAATCGGGTGTAGCTGGGAATAGCCAACCCGCGCTCATGGAGACGCAGCATGATTTCTGTGTTGATTTGGTCAAGTTCTTCCGCTTCCAGAGCATCTGTGCTGTACCGAAAACAGACGATGTTCAATGGGACGTCAGCGAGTAATTCAAGATTTGGATGCTTCCGGACCAGGTCTTCCAGGTAGTGGGCGTTCTCGATGTCCTGTTCGATCTGGCGGGTGAAGTGCTCCAATCCGTAAGCTTTGAAGGACATCCAGACTTTCAGAGCCCGGAAACTGCGGGTGAGCTGCATCCCCATATCACCAAACCAGGCGCGGTCTCCACCGGCTAATCCTCTCGGCATGTGAGTGAGGTAATCAGGAGATGCGGCGAAAGTATTGATATGATCATCAAAGTTGCGGATCAGAACGCAGGCAACTTCGAAAGGCATATACATCCATTTGTGCAGGTCAAAAGCCAGCGAGTCAGCGCGTTCCATTCCAGCGACAAGATGCTTGTAATTACCCGACAGCGCTACCAGTGCACCGAAAGCCCCATCGACATGAAACCACATGTCCTCACGATCGCAAATCTCAGCGATGGCATTTAAGTCATCGAAGGATCCGGTATTCGTTGTGGCGGCGCTCCCGATGATGCAGATCGGCTGGTATCCGGCGGTCTTGTCATTGTGGATCGCATTCTCCAGGGCGTCGATATCCATCCTGTAGCACTCGTCAACAGGGATGAAGCGTAGCCACTTCTTTCCTATGCCTAACTGCTCGATGGCTTTGTAGTTGCTGCTGTGCGTTTCACTGGAAGCATAGAAAGTCATGGGTCGTGGTGCACCACCGACACCATCACTGCGGATGTCGAACCCGGCTTTAGCGTTGCGGGCGACGGCCAGTCCGATGAAATTAGACATCGAACCGCCGCTGGTGAGAATACCACTCGCCTGCGCGGGAAAGCCCATCAACTCTTTCAACCAGTTGATCACCTGGTGTTCCACGTAAACGCCAATGTGATCTCCACCTCCCATATTGGGATTGATCATCGAAGCCAGCATATCGGCTAAAGCAGCATACGGAATACCGTTGCCCATCACCCAACCCCAGAAGCGTGGATGCGTATTGCCCATCTGGTAAGCAAGGATGGAATCTTTAAATTCCTGGTAAGTTTGGTCTTCACCACCGGGAGTTCGCGGTACCGGTTGATCGAAGTAGTCCTTGATTTCCTGAGGAATCGGCTTCCAGAGTGGATTCTCCCGAAGATGCTCAAGATGCGACAAAGTATCATCGACCATCTGGTGACCTAGTGCCCGCAATGCTGACCAATCTTGCGGGTCCAGGTTTGTTTGTGTCTTCTCCTGATCTGTCATGGTTTCCTCCCAATCGAGTAAAAACTGGATAGATTTTATCATATATAAGGAAATGTGTTGGAAGGATGCTGACGACTATAAGATTTGTTAATATAAAAGCTGATCTGACACCGAACCGGTAAACGAATCAGTTGTTTACATGGAGGGCTTTTTCGATGCGGTCAAAATATGTGCTTGTGCATCGAAGGAGACAGACCCATCTGCGTTGACAAATTCACTCAGCTCATTCTTCGCCTCTTTGAGCAGAGCTTGGAACTGGACATCGTCGATCATCCCTGCCAGGGTCCAGCCTTTTACATCGGTGTACATCCATGATTCCAGTGATGGAAATCTGGCTGTGCCTGTATAGGTCTTGATCTCAATATTTTCCAACCCATCCTCAGCGAAAAATGACAATAACACTTCGGTATCCCCAAGATTGAATGGTGCCCTGATTGAATCTGCTGCGCTGTCGCCGAACAGTCGCTGCAGCAGCCTGGAAGCTGCCGCATAGCCCGGGGTTTCTTCCAACCTACCCCATACAGCAATGGTTAGTTGGCCTCCTGGAACCAGGACGCGCCTCATCTCCCGGACGGCAGCCCGCCGATTGTCGAAGAACATCAAGCCGAACTGGCTGACGAGCGTGTCGAACTGGTCGCTGGAAAATGGAAGCCTCTCTGCCAGAGCCTGCCTCCATTCGATTTTCCGCGATTTCCGGCGGGCAACAGCCAGCATACCTTCATTGACGTCCAAGCCGACTACCATACCACCTGGTCCGACTCTCCGGGCGACAGCCAACGTAAGTACACCAGTACCGCAGGCTACATCCAGCACCTTTTGACCTGGTCTCACCTGGGCGGCATCCAGTACCGGCGCTGTCCACTCCGAAAAAAGTGCGGGTACGAAAAACTCGTCATATATTTCGGCTGCACTGTGATTGACCTGTCCACGCGTAATTTCATCCATTTGTATGCTCCTTCTGCTCTACCTGTAAATCAATGTGTCAGCATTGTATTGGTTGTGGTTCCTGAATACTAGTACAAAATATGGACTACTTTTATCCGATTTTGGTGTTAAGATTGTCAGAAGGAGCTGAGAGATGAATAAATATGGTCAATACTGCCCCGTAGCCATGGCTACAGAGATCCTGGGAGACCGCTGGACTTTGCTGATCGTCCGGGATTTGTTGAGCGGTATAAGGCACTTCAATGACCTCGAACGGGGACTGCCGGGGATCTCCCGCACCTTGCTGTCGGATCGGCTGAAACGCCTGGAGGATGCTGGCGTGCTGGAAAAATACAGCCATGGGCGGGGGAGAAAAACAGAATACAATCTCACCGAAGCCGGGGAAGATCTGTATGATGTCATCAATTCCCTGACGTTATGGGGGGCGAGATGGGCATTCGGTGAACCAACCGAAGAGCAGCTCGACCCGGTGCTGTTGATGTGGTGGATGCGAGGCCGCGTCCGTCGAGAACAGTTAACGAGAGAGCGCGTTGTCATTCAGTATGATTTCCATCACAAAAAGAAAGAAACATTCTGGCTTCTGCTGACGCGGGAGGATGTTTCCGTTTGCCTGACTAATCCGGGATACGATGAGGATGTAGTGGTTATTGCTGATTTAAGCGCTTTCTTTCAGGTATGGCTGGGGCGGATCAGCTACCGCCAGGCAATTGAAAGCGGAGAAGTGCGCGTCGACACGATCCCATCGTTGAGGCGTGAATTTCCACAATGGTTTGCCTGGAGCCTGGCGGCGCCGGCAGTGCGAGCTGTTACGCGAGAAGCAAGCGATCCATGAACTTGAAGGGGATTAGAGTCAGATAATCTATCGTTTCAAAAATTACCTGGACATCCTTGGGGATCATCAGAAATTTTTGATCAGTCTTTTCTGGTGGACTGCTCGTGGAGCTTACGTAAACCCTCTCGTTCCAGCAGCAGGGAAATCAAGGTGCCTATGACCAGCGACCAGAAATAATTATTAAACCCGAGGAAGGAAATATCTGAGAGGGCGATGGCAAACGCAAACACCGGACCCAGGAACAAAGGTCCCTGGGTGATCTGCTGGAGAGAGCGACCGAGGACATCGACGACTGCCAACCCTGCCAGGGTAATCAGCAAAGCCGCGGGAATCAACCCGGCAATGCCGGCAGCGATTCCAGCGAAGGATCCCAGAAGGAGCGCAGCAAAGCTGTTGATGATCACGGCGCGGTGGCGGATATCGTGTTCACCTGCTTCGGGTCCGGCTGCGATCGAAGTGGCTGGTAAAGAAAGTGAAGCCCCAGTTGGTCCAAAGAGCGACCCGAACATCGTCCCCAGTCCGGTGGCTGTGTCGACTACCATTTCAGGCGGTTGATAATCCTGGCTGTGAAGGAAGCGCATCGACGGCAGGTTCGCCTGGATGGTGATCAATACGACCAGGACCGGTGTGGCAGTGAGTATTGTCTGCAATGAAAATATTGGAATTGTGATTTGTGGAAGCACCATTGAAATGGGTTCTGCAGGCTGCTGAAATTGACCAGTGATGGCTGTCAGCAGTACGCCGGTGATCAGCGCGGGCAAAATAGCGGGCACCCGCTCACCTGCGAAGCGCCGGCTGATCAGGTACACCAGCAACGTTCCGCCAACGATCACCGGTGCATTCCCCATCTCCGTGAAGAAGCCGCTGACAAAGGGTAAGACCGCTCCGGCAAGCAATCCGAACATTATCGGAATTGGGATCAGAGATGCCAGCCATTTCGAAAGTCCAAGGACGCCGATGAGCACGACCAGTAAACCGGCAACAACCGCCGCGCCGATCAGTTCTTCGTAGGGGGTCTCTCCGCCAAGTCCGTTGATGAAGATGATCACAAAGAGATTGCCAGTCACCAATAAAGGCAACCGGTATCGAAATGTCAGGATCAGGGAGAGGATTGCAGGAACTCCGTAAAGAGCGAAGATCCAGCTGGTAGTTTCAGACGGGGTGAGCTCCAATGCCTGGGCGGCAGTTAATGGAATGCTGAGAACGGCAGTAAAGATGATGATATTGCGTACTGCCGCCCCGATCACTGGCAGGTTGCGCTGCAAGGTGTTGGTATTGCTATTCTCTATGTCACTCATTGAATGTATGTCCAATTCTGGAATTGGGTTTCCTGTAATTGTATAATCCAGCCCAGCAGATCGCTGGGCTGGATTATGCGTGAATCCGGAGCGAGGCAGGGTGTGAATTAAGATTCACATAGAGTTGTACCATAACTTGGAGAAGTTCTAATTTCTACATCACATAGCGGTAGCTATCCATCGAATATAACCTTCTGATTTTATATTCCACGAGTCGTCGCTCTTATTGGATTAAATTTCGTACAATAATGATCCCGTCTCAACTTGCTTCATTTACGAAGTCATTCCAAACACTCGTGATATCTATCTATGGTCCAACTTCCAGGTTGATCTGGCCGATCCCGGCTTCGATCAGGATGTCCAACGTCACGTCAGATTCACCGAAGGCATCATTAATATACACGTCATCCTGCATGCTCAAACCGCTGGCATTGATATCACCTATACCACCGTCGATATCGACTCGCACGCCAACATCCTGCGGCAGGCGGATTGTGCCTTCACCGACTCCACCTCGCAGCAGGACATTCATGTCCTCCTCCCAATCACCGGTCAGGTCGATGACTGACTCCCCAGCACCCATCTCAACATCCAAATTGGAAAGCATCATACCGCTGAGATTGAGATTGTTTTCGCCAGCACCTAATCTGACCGACAGGTCGATGGGCACATCGTTGGAAAAACTTAAATTCCATTCGTAATAAGTATCTCTAATGGCGATTTCCGGATTGCCCGGTTGGCGGACCTCCAGCAAGCCAAGGTTGTTTTCTACCTTATAAGCAACCTCAGGTTCCCAATCTTCCACACTATAAAGGAAATCAGCGTTCATTAGTTGGTCCGCTCCGCCTGTGATATTGAGCTGCCCGGCAAGCATTGTCACTTCTGCAGAGACTCTTTCTGCGCCTTCCAGTTCAATAACTTCAGTTTTGTTTTGCACATCTCGAGACGTGCATCCTGCGGCGATCAGCAGACCGATCAGAATCAGTGCTAAAATAAATACCTTTGTCATCCCAGTTCTTGTTTCCATGTTTCCACCTTCTCATAATTTGATCTCAAAACATCTTTTTTCTATTGTTCTGGTCATCAATGAACAAACATAATTTGGTTTACAATCCTTACTAGTGATTTCGCTGGATTGTTATTACTAAATCTATACCAAAATCCCCATTTCTCCATGTGCCTAAGCCTATGGAACGGGTATAGATTCGGATATATTTGGTGCCACAGGCGTAACAGGGACGACCCTACAGGTGAAATAAGTCCTGATTACCTTCCAGGACTTATTTCTATATTAATTTGTCTTTTTACCTGGTGAGTGCTGATCAGCAGTTTAGATAGTACAAACAGATCTATTTTATAAATATTTCAAAACTAATAGATAAAAGGGATCAATCGCCAGGAGCGTTGAGCATATTGTTCCCATTCTTCTCCGAATTCCAGGTGCATCAAAGCCTCTTCATCCTGGATGCGCCAGATCAGGACTCCCAGCAGCCCGATACTCACTATTAATGCAAACCAGGACCGGAAAATGAGGGAAAAGCCGAAATTGAATACGATGATTCCCAGGTATCGCGGGTGTCGCAGGTAGCGGTAAATTCCACCTGTGATCAATTCGTGTTCTTTTTGAAGCGTTACCTGGACACTGAACTGTCTCCCCAGGGAGATTTCCGCCCAATTCATCAACCCAAATCCCAGCAGGAAGAACGATAGCCCCAGGAAGCGGATGAAATTTGATTCAGCAAATGTCATCAGGTCGCGGCGGTCGCTGAACGGTGCCGCAACCACCACACCGATCGAAAGAATTTGCAGCAGAAGAACTGCCGTTCGCTGCCGGGGAACCGGGCTCTCGCCTTCTCCACCTCCCTGACCTAGATCTGGGTAAATAGCGACCAGCAAGGTTTGTGATACAAAGATCGATATTACATAAATCAATCGGGCGGGATGGCTGAAGAAACCGCTCAGATCTCCCAATCCCCAGCCCAGCAGGGCAAGACCGACGAAAAGAATCAATCCGACAGCGAGTTTCGACACAAATTTGATGATATTCGGCAATGCTGATCTCCCGGGGTATGTGGTCTGAAGCCATTTTGCGTATTTCTGGGTCGCTGGATATTGTAGCCCAGAACGTATTCTTCAGGTAGGAGAGTAAACGTTTTTTTGAATGAACTGAGACGCGGTCACTTTCTGGCGATAAATAAACCATATCCGAAGTAGTCATGGATGTTCTCTGGGATGATACCGCCGGTAGAGACATCCTTGACGAACTTCCGATAGATAGGATTGCGGAGGTACAGCAGCAGCATCCTACCCATCACGCCCAGCATACCACCTGCGCCATAGCGCGCGAGGATCCCCTTGGCTTCATCCTGCGTTTTGATGGAATTGATCCTCACCTCGGTGATCTCCAGACCGGCATTCGTGAGCAAGTTCTGCCATTCATCCGATGTCAGAGGCTCAACGGTGGATCCAATATCCTGCTGAACCCAGGCAACAATATCGGTTGGAGGAGGCACTTTCAACCAGGTTGACTCATTCAAACCCACATACCCGCCGGATTTCAGCACGCGTGCATACTCAAGGACTGCTTTCTGTTTGTCTTCTGGAAAAGCGGTAACGGATTCCGTGATCACGATATCAAAGGTTTCATCATCAAAGGGAAGATCCTGTGCATCCGCAACCCGGAAATCGACCAGATGGGCAACTCCGGTCTTTTGGACTCTTTGTTTTGATCTTTCGATCATCTTCGGGACGATATCCACACCAACAACCTTGCATTTATATTTCTCTGCCAGGTAGCAGGGCGTTTGTCCCACACCACAGCCGACATCCAGTACATAACTATCTTTACTGATCTGGCACAGCTGAACCAGTTCATCCGTTGCTTCGGTACTTCCAATATGCTTGGTCAGTCCTACTTGTGCTGCAAACTCAAAGAATGTTTTTTCTTTTTCCATAAGATTACCTCATCATAATTTTACCCATCACTCCAGATTGGATCTCGCAGGATGAAGATCACGATGATGAATAAGCTAATCAGACCATAGATGCCGAGTCCAAAAGACATGATGACATCATCAGGACGTTCGATATAACTGCGAGAGAAACTGAAAAGGCTGTTCACCAGACCGTGCAGAAAGGCTGCAGCCCAGATGCTCCGGGTTTTGAGAACAGCATAACTTTGAACGAAACCCCATAAGATGAAGAATACCAGGCCTAAGCTCAAACCAGGGATCGTGGGTGGGTAGGTATGCACACCGCTCATTATGATCGGAAAATGCCAGATACCCCAAATCAGCCCTATAATCAAGGCACCGGTACGTCTTCCGATCGGTTCCAGTTCATTTTGCAGATATCCACGCCAACCGTACTCCTCACCAAATGTTACCGCCAATCCGCTCAGGGGAATCCCTGTGATTGCGAGGATAAAACCAAAAATCAATGCCAGTGGGTATAGGTTCCCCGGGATGCTGATTCCATAAACTTGACCTGCTTGTTCGAGAAAACTGCTGTAACCCAAGATCAAATTTAATCCAGATTGGATGATGAAGAACAGAACTACACCGACAAAAAACTTCACCGCGAGTCCGGTATTACCAAGCTGCAAACCAGCGGAATGCAGTTCTTTGCGCTCACACTGGCTGCCCAGGAAGAGGACCAGCAGCGTCCACAAGGTGATCAGCAGGCTACTGATTCCCTGGAAGATAGGGGGACGGATTTCAAAAAATAACCCTGTCAATGTGAAAACTGTGTAGAAAATGGTTATTCCAAGATAACCATAGATGATCCAGCGCAGATTTCCCTGGAGATTCCGATAGTGGAGCGAACTGTCATTAAAAATAAATAATTGAAGGATCAATGCAGTGAATGCCGGGAATAACATCCCAAGTGGAGATACTCCTAAATTGAGATAGGCACTCTGACCGATCGTCAGTGAAACCAGCAGATTGAACCCCCATGTCAGGACGAAGGTAATGGTGATGAATGCAACAATTCGCCACAACCTGATATTCCGCATAACTCCTTCTTTTATTGGACCCTGGATTCAAATTGTACTTGCAAGGTCTGGACGGTCAAGAGATGCAAGCGGTAAACAGCCTGGTGAATGTAAGTAGATCCAGGACAAAATCCGACTTGGTGAGGTGATTCTCTATCAGACATCCCTGACTCCGGGCATTCAGGTGGCGAGTTCGGTGAGAAGTCGTAGGATTTCCTGATAGTTCTGTGAGAAAAGTTTGAGTAATTGTCAGTTGTTCTGCCCACGAAAGAACTCCAGCACACGCTGCATCAATTCGTGTAGGTCAGGATTATGAACCTGGTCGAGAGAGTACAGCTTGACATGCCGGTGGACTTTTCCACTGCCCTGCATCAAACCACTGGGGTCTTCAATAGAGGCACCATTGGCGATTCCAAGATTGACATGTTTGCTGTATGGAGAAATCACGAAGACGATGTCCTTGTAGCCGCGGCCAGTTCCGTAAGCAACATTTTGACGGTCGCTTGATATGACCGCCTCGGGAAAGATGCTCAGGATCTGCTCCTGGAGGGCGTCGCTGATATCAAGGATGTCTGGAGAATGGTCCGGCGGGAAGACCTGTTCAAAATTTATCGCTGTCATTTCTTTCCTGGTTCCTTATATTAAATCCTGGAATTTTCTTCAGGGACAATCCATCAGCGAGTGTACAGGGGGAGTGCCAATGGCGCCGATGTTGAACCGGGTCACAAACTGAATCTCCTGCCGGATCGCTTGCATGATAGCCGGTGGCTGACTAGTCTCTGGGTAGTCCAGCGGGATTACCATCCTCCAGGTTTTCCTGGAACCGGATCAGGGATACTCCCAGGGCACCGCCCAGCAATGCAGAGAGCCAGGCGGTCAGTGTCGTGAAGGTCAGGAGTGCGTAGGTGAGGGACCAGCCAAATGCATCCCTGGCAGAAGTATCGATCAGGGAGGTGAACATCCCGAAGAGGATCCACATGATCGCTGGAGTGAATAGACCTACCAGGATACCCGTAAGAGCACCCCGCAGTAGAGTAGACCTACCCGGGCGGAATATCACCAGGTACCAGGCTGCAGCTCCAGTGACAAATCCTGCCATCAGACCGTAAACAGCCAGGGGATTGTGCATCGGGGCAGGGTAGAAGATCAGTTTAACCAGGAAGGCTGTTATCCCGAATGTGAGACCGGCAGCCCATATCATCGTTCGATTACGATTGGATTGAATGGGTAGTTCGTGACGAACGTTAATCTTTTTCTTCTCCTGTCTCTTCATCGGGATTAGATTCTTTATTGCGTGAATCCATGGATGCACCAATTGCAGCGCCGATGGCGATGCCAATCGCTATACCCATTCCAATATTGTCCATAGCTGCGCCGAAGGCCACACCTAAGGCGATTCCAACCCCGATCCAGGTGCCCATGTTGTTGGAATTTCTATTTCTATTTTTCTTTCCTTCTGAACCCGCATTCATCTTAATTCCTTACGACTGCTAAATGTTTACAGGATTAAATTTCCGTAATTCCTGATTTTGGTCATTAGAATTTTACTATTCTCCTGACTATTTAACAACAGGAACGTTTGTGAAGACACGTGTTTCCGATATTGTTGTTCAGTCGATAAACCTCAATCATACAGGAAACTCTAGTGGATATGGACCACCATCGGTCTGGTTTCAGTAGATTTAAGCCTTTTAGTCTGAACCGCAGATACTAACAGCCCCAAATAATATGCAAATTATCATCGGGGTAGATCAAAGCTGATCAGCCTGTACGCGCCAGTATGCCGGAACCAAATCTCAACCGGCATACTGGATCCCAATTATTGATTTCCACGAATGCTTGTTTTCTGGCTGTTATCCCCCTATGTGCCAGACAATTTTATAAACAGCGCTTTATTGTTCTTATTACCTATCAGTGAGGTCTGCCGTTGATGAGCTCCATGATCTCATCTCTGCCGGTGTATGTACGCACCAGCTTACCGTCCTGCATTTGCAATACCCGGTCGACATATTCACACATTCGCAGATCGTGGGTAACCATAATTCCGGCACGATTCTGTTCGTGGATCAGTCCAGCAAATGTTTCGACAACCTGGTAAGCCCGTTCGGTATCCAGGCTGGCGGTTGGTTCATCCGCCAGTACCAGGCTGGGATTGTGGATCAGGGCGCGGGCAATCGCAACTCGTTGTTGTTGACCGCCAGACATCTGCCCCGGTAAATTATGCAGCCGTTCAGCTAATCCCANNGGTAGATTATGCAGCCTTTCAGCTAATCCCAGGCGTGCCAATAACTCCCGGGCGCGCAGTTTCCCCGCTTTATCGAGCTTGCCGTTCAAACGCAGCATCAATTCCACGTTCTCAACTGCACTCAGATAAGGCACCAGGTTGTTCGCCTGAAAGGTAAAGCCGATCTTTTCTCGGCGCATGGTCACCCTTTCTTTGTCTGTCATCCCCGCCAGGTCCTCACCATCCAACAAAATTTGACCGGAGGTCGGCTGCAGCAGAGCAGCCAGGATGGAGAGCATGGTGGTTTTTCCAGATCCGCTGGGACCCACCAGGGCAACAAATTCACCCGCTTTTACCTGGAGTGATACTTCATCCACAGCATAGATAGTGCCAGTTTCGATTGGATAAGTTTTAACTACAGATTTTGTTTCGAGCGCGTTAGTTGTCGTAATTGAATTCATCGTTATAACCCCAGTGCTTTCAACGGTTCGATGCGCACAGCATAGCGAATAGATACCAATCCACCGACAGGTCCAATCAACAGCAGGGCGATGAGAGCCACTGTCACTGAGATCCCGTCGAATACGATCGGTATTGTCGGTGGGAAAGTGAGTGAGAACAAGAATGTTAACAGGCCTCCAATTGCCACGCCTATCACCGTGACCAGGACAATCTGGATCACGGAAGAAGCAGCGACCAGCGGATTGGCAGTGCCTACTGCTTTAAGCACACCGATCTGAGGAACTTTCTGTAAAATTTGTATTTGGAAGAAACCACCAATCACGAGAACGCCAATCAACAGGGTGAAGACTCCCTGGGTGTTAATCGTACTTTGCTGCGCAGAATATCCCGGCAGAGCATTGATCGCTTCACTCACGGTTGCAGTTTCGATATTTCTGACCTGCATGGATAACCGCTGACGGACCACATCCAGCTGATCCGGGGATTCAAGCTTCACCAGGATCACATTTGCGACTGGAAAAGAGCTGTTCACCTCGGCTTCGGATTTAGGACGAATACGGTCCCAGGTGTAAAACGGCACGAAGAGCGATGGCTGTAATGCATACTGCTGGCTATCGGTGATGCCGACGACTCGTAGTTCGTAAAACTCATCCCTGGTGCCCTGGGTTGCCCGCAGGGTGAGCGTATCGCCAACCTCCAGGCTGGTGCGCAGGGCTGTATTGCTGTCAAGGATGACCTCTTTTGCCAGGTCAGTGGTCAGCTGGCGCCCCTGCTGAACGATGGGTTCACCCGTGTGACCTGGATCGATCCCCAACACAGCCACCTTGAGAGACTCATCTTCTGGCAGGACCAGAGTGGCGTTCGCTGTTCCCAGCATTCCAGCATCCTCGACGCCTTCAACCCGCCGGACAGCAGCCAGGCGGTCGCGCCCTAGACGGCTTGCCTGGATCAGGAAGTCGGATTTCGCCTGGTAAACCAATACCTGGGCATCCAGCTTGGAGAGGTATTCACGGTTACCATTCCCAAGTCCCTCCCCCAGTGCGGCAATGAACAGCACCAGTAAAGTGATCAGGGCTATCACCAGGCTGACCAGAAGGAATCGTCCCCGATTGCGCCAGACTTCCTTGACGGCCAGGTATGTTGATACAGAAACTAACTGCTTCATTGATTATCTCCCGGTCAACCTAGGGCAAAAACTTCACTGCAGCGGTCATTCCCCAGCGCATGGAAGGCTCTACTTCTTCCAGGAGAATTTTCGCGGTATAGGTGATATCGCCGCGGACTTCGGCATAGCGCTGATTGAGAAGAATGACCTCTCCGCTCAATATATCTTCTGGCATTGCGTCAAAGACGACTTCAACCTTCTGCCCAACTTCCACGTCTACCAACTCAATTTCGGTCAGATTCTGGGTCTCAACCACCCAGCTGGTGAAATCAGCGATCGTTATCACTGGCTGCCCCGAGGCAACCTGCTGCCCTTCCTGTAAAGATAAATCGACAATAGTTCCAGTCATGTTCGCAGTGAGTTCAAGTGCGTCCAGCGCGGCCTGGGCGCTGCTGACAGCTACCTGAGCAGTAAACAAACGGGCTTCTGCCGCAGCTAAATGATCGGGATCAATCCCATCTCCATCTTCAAGCTTCATCCGGGTTTCTTCTGCTATCTCCAGCTTTTCCAATGCCTGATCCACCAGCGCCTGGTTTTCTTCACTGTCGTCGCTTTCGAAAACCTCTTGAGCTTCGTCGAGCTGATTTTGAGCAGTGAGTACTCCTAACCTGGCTTGAATCATATTCAGATCAGCCGACTCCCGAAGATCATCTAAGGCTTGCTGGGCAGCCAGTGCTTCTTGTTGCGCTCTCGCAAGAGCCAATCTTGCCTCAGGTGAATCGCTCAGCCTGGCTAAAACCTGACCTTTCTCGACAAACTCCCCATCCTGGACGAGCACTTCTGCGACCTGTCCTGGTATTAAAAAGGAAAGATCCATTGAATTGACTGGCATCAGGCGTCCTTCGGCGATTAAGCTGTTGGCTGTTGCCAGGGCTGGCTCAACGACCACTTCTTCTGACGGCGTACTGCATGCTGCTAATCCAACTGCCAGGAGAAAAGATAGTATTAATAAATATGAATATTTCTTCATTGTGATTGACTCCAAAAATTATTTTATTCGACCCCTGTTCCTACAGGGCCATCAAAGCGTTTCCCCCACGGGGTGGAAAGTACGCCGCTCAATAACAGATCCAATGGTGGATGATCAGCGATGTGATCATAATAATAGGGCAGCTCGATCAGCCCTTCCTGGCTGATGATAAAGGTACCGGACATCTGCCTGGCGTCCTGTCCTTTTGGTGGTGTTTCCAGGTGAAAACCCTTCTTGCGCGCCTGTCTAACTGCAGACCAAATCTTTGGGTTGAGAAATGTTTGGAAAAGATTCCCATGCTCAAGACCATAGGCTTCGTACGCCTTCCGTTCAGGGTCTGCTAAAGCGTACAATCCTGGGGCATATTCCTGGACAAAGGTAGCCGTCGATTCTGGTGTGCCCTGGGTTACCACGGCAATATTCAGTCCTGCTTTTTCTATCCGGTCCCGNNGCAATATTGAGACCTGCTTTTTCTATCCGGTCTCGCCCGAGAACCAACTCGTCCAGCATCTCTTTGCATTGTGTACACCCAAAATGGCGGGTGAAGGCTAATAACAATGGCTGATCCGCCCATAAAGTGGAAAGACGGACAGGCTCCCCCGAAACGGATAACAGTGTCAGATCTGGTGCCTTCCGATTGAAATTCAATCGTTTATCTTGTGTCATACTCCTCCGAATGATGCATTTACTGCATCTATCAAGCATACTGTGAGCAGTTTATCTAAATATTGATGATTATTTTTGCTCACAAAGGAAAATTATACAATGATGTAAAGTAATTGTCAATGTATTGTACATATTAAACACGAAGGCAAGTGGATGAAAATCTGTTGATAAAGCTTAGAAAATTTGTGCTTTGATCGTGTTAAAGTATTGTAGTCAGTGGGTTGTACGGAAGGAATTATTCTATTTATTGAGAGGATGACGGTCATCTCTAAATGTGATGATTTCCAAGAACAAAGCAATGACCGCAATCACAAAATACAGCCACAACCCCCATAGAATCCAATGCACCCTTGGATAGCTGGTGATGAAGAATATACAAAATCCGATCGCGATTCCCCACGCAATGATGTTGATCACCCGCCACCACTTATTCTTCAATCCAAAGATCATTGGGATGGTGATGGCTACCGGCAGAAGGACGGTCAAGAATATGGATTGAGAAAGCCCATACCGGAGCCAGTCGAT